>PVBE012905005.1_pt1 | contig 26037 bp, 19 predicted proteins | sample 1631181 | NCBI WGS metagenome assembly PVBE01 (sample SAMN08397723, study PRJNA350692) | Marine metagenome, whole genome shotgun sequencing project. | isolation source: water | place: Pacific Ocean | collected 2012-04 | reverse complement strand
AGAAGTTTCGGTTTCTGCAGCATTGCAATGTGTTCGAATTTGCCAGTGATAGTCGATATGGGGTAACACTCCGAATACATTTACCGATGAAGTTGTAGAACCCGCGATAGTAAGGTGAACCCAATTGTTTCCCAAGACCTGTTTTCCTTTAATCTCATAGTGGTCAGCCTCTGCAACGGTTGTCCAATTCAATGTTGCAGCAGTCATGGTAGCTACGCTGGTCCAGATATTGTCTGGTGCAGCACAAGCCTGGAATTTAGGTCTGATAAACCTTGCTGTAGCAATGCCACTTGTCGCCCAACCTGTGCCTGGAACAAAGAAGTGATTAGTCAGCAGTTCTAATTGCTGATTGGACTGCGATAGGTTTATTGTGGTCCCCGATCCCTCGTAAACACCAATCGCCCAGGTTCCGGCTGTTAGTGCTACAGGGTTTGGGAAGGTCAGATTATATGTGTTCTGTGTTGCACTGATTGTTGCAACTTCTCCCAATGCGAAAATGGCCGTGGGTGAGCCTGCAGTTACATTTGCTATAACTGCAAAAGTTGTATCTCCAGCGTTAGGTGTTGCAATTTCAATCCAGACGGATTCCAGCACATCTGGTTGCTGCAGTTCAAAAATTGCTGTAGCATAACCCCAGGATGTTCCAGATACTGCATAACCGACACCACCATTATGCACACTATCATCTCTGGCAAAGCAGTTTGAACTGATTTTGTAGGTACGGGTAAGCGTATCGTTGGTAGAAACCTGGTCTGTTTGCCCACCTTCAACTGTGCAAATGAAAATGACCTCGTAGTCGCCCTCAGCAGTTGGCGTGTAGTCCAGTGGTAGCGTCAAATCAGCGATGGCTAAAGATGCGAGGCTATTTGTAGTCATAGACTGATTATAGACTATTCCTCCATTGTGCATCACCTGGGTTCTGAACCTGACGGTGTTCAACATGGAAGAACCCTGGTTCTGGATACTTCCGGTAAAAGTTAAAGGCGTGCTGTGATTATTTGGCGATATGGTGTACCCATTGCCATAGTCGGCTGCAACCATGGCAGCATCTACGCTGATTGGATTAAAATCGAGGTGATATGAAAACAACAAATTGCTAGGGGTTCCTTGTAAAAGCCCTACCATAGACCATTGGTTGGTAACAAGCTGGTTGGTGATGAAAAGGCCGCCAGCCAATCCGCTGGTAGAGTTGATTCCGATATCTGTCATCACATCATGTTGTGTGCCTGTTGGAACACCCGATGGCAATGATAATTGGGCAATTGTTGCCTGCGATGGCCCACCTGTTTGATAGAATACCCACAAATAAGGTCCGCCTGCACTTGTGCCATCATAAGCTGCACCATACATTCCTCCTAGTGTGTGAGTTGTTGCTGTTATGGTTGAAAGTGTGGCTCCTGTCATTGAAATCAACAAGATGTCTGTGGTGAAATTGCCGATGTAAAAACCCCCGGCTCCTCCGTTCGCTGTTGGGTCGAAAGTGATGAAACGTGCTGTTGCTGGGGCAGTTATGGTTGAAACAACAGTTCGGGTTGTCGGATTTACTGCGTATATAGTGGTGGTTGCATTTCCGATATAAACCAACCCGTTTGCCATCGTCATGCCGCGTGTTCCGGTAACTCCGGCAATGGTGAATGGAGCAATTAATGTTCCAGTAGAGGTGTAACGGTAGAGTGTGTCATTCTGCCAACGTGAAACCCAGAATTCGGTTCCAGTAAAGACCACCCCTGCCTGACCATTGGCCCCTGCAGCAAGACCAACATCTGCATTTAGCTGAACATCCCACATGGCAGCTTGTGCTTTTTGGGGATTGAAAGCTATAAAGGTGAAAGAAATAAGAACAGGTAAAAAGAGATAGGATTTAAAGAAGTCTTTCATTTTAAACAGATTTGATGATTGAATTGGGAAATATGATTTTATTGAAGGTTTGGCAAGTTAGTTAATTCTGTCATTGGTGAACCTCCAGGGACCCTCCACTCACATAATCGATCAATAATAAACCTCCATTGCTTTCATCTACAGTTAATGTTTCGCAATGTGCCGGGTTGGTTTGAATCACAGAATGAAATGTGGTGCCCCTAGGGATAACTACTTTGCTGGAAGCTGAAGGAATAGTTTCCTTATCCCAATTACAAGGATAAAACCAATCAGTGCTGTATTGTCCAGTCCACGTCCAAATTGATGGTGAACCTGTAGCGTTTCCAAATGCAACAGTGGCGCTGTGTGTTGCCGTACACCCATATCCATCGGTTACGGTTACTGTGTAATTGCCGGCTGGAATATTCGATATAATTCCGGTGGTGGCTCCATTGTTCCAAATGTAGGTGAAAGGTCCTCCTCCACCCGTTATCCCGAGCGTTATCCCGAGCGTTATCCTCCCATCATTGCCCGTAGCGCAAGTTTCGTTAACAATTAAACTTGCCAATACCATCGATGGCGGAACTGTGACAATAACTGTATCTGAGTTGAGGCAACCAGATGAAGCCGAATCTGTAACCAACACGTATGTGTAAACATCTGGGGTTGTTCCAAAATTTGCCTGGGTGACAATAGGGTTAGAAATTGTTGTATTGCTCAAGCCTCCTGCCGGTGTCCATGAATAAGAGTAGTTGGGCAAAGGTGGACCACCAATTTGTATGGAATTTCCTGAACAAATTGCGGTGTCTGGTCCTCCAATGGCGCGAGGCATATCAGTGTACACGATTACATTTTTGACAGAGTGACGATCAGTTTGTGCCCCGGTGGATGCTGTGAAACCTAGGTAGCCGATATAGTTGGTGTTGTAAAATCCGCTCATGTAAAGCACGTTGTTGATATACACATTAATGCTGCCAAACACATAACTGATCCGCATTCGGTTATAACCGGATTGTCGAAGTAATCCTACATTCTGAACCACCACATTTGGTGTGCATTCGGTATAGTTTCCCACTCCTGAACCATACCACATTTGGAGTTCTGGGTTTGTGCCGCATCCATTGTCATACGGATCAAGTAGTACAATCAGGCCTTGTGGATTTGGAGGAAGACCAATTCCACCCCCTGAGAATTGACTAGTTGGTATTTGAGAAAGAAAGCAAAATGCCATTCCATCTGCAGCGCTACCATCCCATATTCGGTAGTCAAATTCAGCCGTCCAGCGATTGCAGGTGTTGAGGTGCACTGGTGAATTGAAGAAAGCATACCCCACATTGTTGGTTACCGGTTGACAAATAATCAATTCGTTTGGATCGGAATCTGCATCTCCCCCGGTATCCCCGGTTGTTGCAGCACCACCAAGACTCCAGCCCATTGTGTTCATTGTTGGTGACCCATCTAAACGGGCAAACACAAATTGCTGTGACTGTGCTGACTGAATTTGTGCCAGCAGCAACACAAGGGTAATAATGTAAATTGATAATCGGGTTTGGGTAAACATGGAATTCGGAATGGAATAATAGGGTGAATAAAATTAGCTAGAAATTGCTCAGATAATGAAACCTAACGTTCACAAGGTGAAATCTAACGTTCACTCAGTGGAACTGGCCAAAGCCATTTGCATGGTCCATATTTACACTCGAAGCGGCAATAATTGATTCCTAAAGCCCCGGTCACAAGGTGATCGGGGCTTTAATTTTGTGCTCACTTTTGTAACATCATTCCTGAATAGTTTTTTATGATTTTACTTTGAGGTGCTTCGTTTCATGGAATCAAAAAAAATATCCGTTAAAACCCTGGAGAACCGTCTGGCCAGAGCGCGTTCTTATGCTACCCAAATTAGGTACGTCAAACTACTTGCCCAGGAAACCAGGTTTTCTGATCCGGCCCGTTCAAATCAGTTGATTAGAAATGGCCTAGAAATGGCCAAGGTCAATCAGGATAAGACCTCAGAAATGGAGTTCCTTAACAGCCTTGCAATCAATCACTCAATAACGGGGAATGATTCAGAAGCACTTTCCATTTTTTTCGATTGTTTGAATTATTGGAAGAGAAGAAAAAATGAATTGAAAATTGCCGGGACTTACAACAATGTTGGAATCATTTTGAAAAGAACCGGAAAATATGAGGAGGCACTAAAATATATTTCAAGGTCACATCGCCTTAAAGTGAAGTTGAGAATGAAAAAAGAGGCGCTCAACAATCTACAGGATATTGGCGTGACCCTATCGTTTATGGGGAGGATAAAAGAGGCTAAGAAAATTTATAAACGGGTATTGCAGCAAGCCACAAAATCAGGGTGGTTTTTAGCCAGATCGAACGCGCTAAATGATCTTGGCGATTTAGCATTCAGAGATCAGGATTATGCATTGGCCCTCGATTACTTTGTACAATCTTATAGTGCCCTCAACTCATCAGAATTTTCCCATCAATACATGCGAAGTATGCACAATGCCGGTGTCTGTTATTTTAAACTCAACAACTTTGTGAACGCCAGGGCTTGTTTGTATGAAGCACTCAAACTATGCAGGGACAAAGGTTTTACAATTGATGAGAGCAACACTATGTCTGAACTGTGCAAGGTTGAGGCCGGTGCGGGGAATTGGAAAGAAGCATGTTTGCTTTTCCTGCAACATAGGGAAGTGAGGCATCAAATGGTCAATATCCAAAGCCAGCAAAAGATGAGTAATGTTCAGTTGAAATTACGATCTACTCGCATTCAACAAGAGTTGGAGATCGAAGGTTTGAAAACTAGAGAATTGCAAAATGCACGCGAAAAACTTCTTCATTCACAGCAGGAATTACTAACCCACCTTCGATCTGCTGATGTCGGAGATTTAACCGCAAGAATCGCAGAAAAGATAGAAGTGCCTTTGGAAACGATGCGTTTGAACCTGGCAGGAGCAAAACTTCCGGATCACCCGGATGAGTTGAGAACTCATCTTCAAACCAACATGCGTATTAATGACAATGGTATCACTGTAAACAACATGGTGAAGCAGTTATTAAAAACAACCAGTTCCACATTCGCCCCTCAAAAGGCTAAGACCGATAAGTCAGAAATAGAAACTCTTGTGAATCATTGGTTTCAAAAGAAAACTTCCCATTGATCTACAACTTCACGAACCGATGAACCTCCTCTCCAATTCTAAGGAAGTAAATGCCGGGTGCTTTATTCGGCAATAATATTTCGAAGCTTTCACTAGTTGATAGAGTAGAAGTAATCAATTGACCGTTTAAATCTATGATCTGGACATGAGTTGCAACGTTGGCGCCCCGAATAAATAACCTGGAACCTAAAGTGGGATTGGGATAAACAGTGACTTTTTTCTTTCCTGGTTGATGCTCCATGCCTGTAGTTCCTGGACAATAATTTCCGTCCGGGGCTGATTGAGGAAATTTGTATGTGGCATTGGTCAGCAAGGAATGCATGGCAACATCCGTGGCTTCAAAAGAATCAGGATCACATAACTCCCATTCTACTTCAATCTCCTGGCAACGCCACGGAAAATTCTGTGCGCCCATAAGTGACGAATTTGCCCAATAGAAATATTCGATAGCCATGCATCCATAGTCGCAAGTCACATCATCATAATGATACCAGGCACTGTCGGGATAAGGGTTTGGAATTGACGTGAAATGACCTCCACGAGCCAGATCCATAGCGTTGGTTAAATCGGTTCCAGCTTGTTCGCCAAAAACTGTAGGGTACGCATTGCCATAACCAACATGATGAATCGTATGCATTATTTCTTCCAAAGTAATGTCAAAACCATTGCTTGGGGTGGAACCTTCGGGATGAATTTCAGGCGCCCATAAAACAGCGGAGGCTCCATTTCCCTGGTAGTTATTCATAAATGTATTCATGCCTGGCGACCCATCATATTCGAATACAGGCATCAATCCATCGCGGCTGGTTAATTCGCTCAAAACGGTTGAATTGTCGGCCGTTCCATCCTCATCATTGTCCATCAGTTCGGCAAAGATGGCCGCGGTGTGCAGCACCTTTTCATCAGTCACATTTGGTTCGGCATAAATCCCGAATCCCCAAATGTTAATGTATTTAGTGAAGGGGCTAAGGGCTGAATCGTTAGAATCCGGATTGGAAGTGATGGTGAAACAAACGGTGTTTTGGGCAAAGCAAGAAGCAGACAATAAAAGTCCGAAACAGGTTAGGCAGATTTTCATGTCTCAATTTTAATTTTGAAAAATCGGAATAAAAATGGAAAACGAAGAATTGGTGGTGATGTTGTCAGAACCCAATTCCCCAGAAACCGTGGACTTTGCGAACGTAGATAAAGGCCACTACATTTTTCAAAACCAGGGTAGTGCCGGTTGCCAGGGCGGCTCCAATGATTCCATAAGGTGGAATTAAAATGAAATTAAGAGCTATGTTGGCGATCAAAGTGCAAACAGAAAGCCCCATCATGAAAACGTGATGGCCTGTCATGTTAAGTAAAGGACCTACCAGACCTGTGGAGATATTCACAAACTGGGCGGCAGCCAAAATCATGAGCGCTAATTTGCCGTAGTTGTAATTCTTCCCGAAAAGCTCAAGGATTGGCTCAGGAAAAAGAAAAAGGGTGGCGATCAAGGGTGTGGAAATTCCAACTGCCAGTAATGTAAACCGCTGCATCATGCGCTTCAGTTTTCCGGTTTCGCTCTTGCTGTGTAGTTCTGCAAATTTAGGTGCTGCCATTACCGTACTTGCCATCAAAACCATGCTTGCGATAACACTTAACCGCGATGCAACGTGATAAGTGGCAATTTCTTCAGGAGTTTTGAAGATGCCTAAAACCAGCGTGTCGGAAAATCGCATGAGCATGGTCATTGAATCGGTGAGCATCATAGGTACGGAAAGGGTAAGTAATGGAATCAATTCTATAAAACCAATATTCGAGAACTTGATGGAACGAACTGTGGTATTGGTGAACAAAAACCAAATTGCCAGGCAAAAAGCGAAACCCCATCCTACACCCCATGCATAAATCGGTACCGCTTCCGATTGGCTGAAATGAAGCATCGCCAGCAATGCAAGGCACATAGATCCACGCAAGCCCAAATTGTTTATCAATGCAAACTGCCAGACCATTTTATGGCCTCGGAGATAACCGGAAATAACCTGCGTGAGTACCATTGGAATCAACACCGAAACAGCCAACCTGAAGAATGGAGTCATGTAGGGTTTATTGAAAACAGACTCAGCGATAGATGGTGCAAGGAAATACACTACGACAGTCAGAAGCAGATTGATACTGATAGTGATTAATGCAAGTTTCTGCAGCACAAGGCGAGAGTAAATGGCCTTCCCTTTAGTGCGACTCTGAGCCACTATTTTAACCAGGGCATTGCCAAAACCCAGTCTTCCGAAAATAACCAGGAAATTGATGAACGCTACGCTGAGGGCGTAAATTCCAATTGTCTTTTGAGGTAAATGACGGGCCGCTATGAGGAGGAACAAGTAACCCGCAATCATGCCCCCAACTTTCAAAAAATAAACCTGGCCGCTACCTCTTATCAGTTCGGCCAGGTCGGATTTTCCTGTTAGTTTTTGGAGCAGTTTGTTCAAAGTGAAAACTTATTGGCCGAACTGATTTTTAAGTTTCCTGATGCCCCGGTTCAGCTTGATGTTCACCGCTTTGTCCATTGAAAAGTAGAACGGAACAAAGCGATTTAGTTGTGCATTTTTCTTTTCAAAAGCAGCCAGTTGATCTTTAAATTCGGGTCCGCAGGCTTCAATTTGTTTTTCAAAAAGTTGAATGGCATATTCATAAAGAGCAATGTCGAATTTATTTCTTTCTGCGATCAATTGAATTGCCTCATCAGACACCTTCACTTTGTCTTTATTTGGGTTCACATTTGCTTGTCGATAGTGTAAGACATCCCATCCAAGGTTTCGATTTAGCAGTATCAAACTTTCATTGAATCTCTCGGTGATACTAATAGCTGCAAAGTGATTTTCGAGATTCGATTTGGCCAGGTCGAGGTGACTTTCAGTGATCGATGCAGTCAATTCACCGACTCCCAATTCTTCAATTCCACATAAATAGCGCACTTGTCCGTTGTCGAGGTCGGCTATAAGGTTGCTTTCCGAAAAAGATTCCAGCGAAATTGTTTGCACCCGTTCATGAATTACAGTTTCTGGCCGCCTTTTAAAGTAGTGGTACAGAGAAATGACCCGTTTTACCGGATCGCGCAAAAAGCCGATATAGTTGCTGGGACCTTCTATGTACTCATGCAGACCGAAAGGCATGTGCCCAAGCACCATTTTGTATTTCCGCTTCTCATCATGCGACATGGTTTTAAATCGCTCAACCGGGCTGTTATCAAACCGCCCTTTCAGGATTCGGTAGATGTGTTTTTCACGGTACATTCTGAACAGTAAGGTTCTGAAAGTACTACCTCCCGTTTTTGGAATGTGGAGGAAAAACTGGGTTGTGTTTGGGTCGAGCGCCACCGGTTGAAACTAAGGTGGTGCAAAGGTAGGAAATGAGGGTACTACTGGTAGTTCACTTTCCCCACTCACCCGGATTGTTTCTCCAGGCATTCAAAGTTTCCAATTGATCTTCAGAAACATGACCACTCTCAATGGCAATTGGCAACATGGATTGGTAATTGGAAAGCGTGTGAAATTCACAATTGGCCTCAGCGAATGCATCAATTGACTTTTGGAAACCATAGGTGAAAATTGCCGTAAGGCCCATCACGCCACATCCGGCATTTCGCAATGCTTCTACTGCGGCAAGGCTGCTCATACCCGTTGAAATCAAATCTTCAATTACAACAGTGTTTTCCTGCCCTATCAGTTGCCCTTCAATCTGATTGGTGAGTCCGTGGCCTTTTGGTTTCGACCGAACATACACGAATGGAAGACCCATGTAATCCGCTACCAGTGCGCCATGCGCTATTCCGGCAGTAGCCACCCCGGCAATCAATTTCACTTCGGGAAATTTTTTTTCGATCAAATGTGCTAAACCCGACTTTATCTTCGTTCTAAGTGCAGGAAATGATAAAGTCTTCCTATTGTCGCAGTAAATTGGCGAGTGCCAACCTGATGCCCAGGTATAAGGGTTTTGAGGATCGAGTTGAATTGCCTTTATTTGTAATAGCTCTGAGGCGATTTCTGATGCGACATCACTGGCCGTGAACATGATTCAAAAGTATAAAATATTCATCAACGACACCCCGGTTTACCTTTGTGACCGGCAAGCGATTCAGCACCCAGGTACCAATTTCTGTGACCAGAACTTGTGCCTGTTTTGTCCAACCAAAGAACGATTGTTAGAGATCATAAACATGATAGAAACATCTGACACGATTCGTTCTGTTCACCTGATTCACAAAAGTCTTCGTGAGCTTCATGAAATGTTTCTTGATGTTCATAGACCGATAGATGCTGCAGGAGGGGTAGTGATCAACGAGCAAAATGAAATGCTCATGATCTACCGTCTCGGAAAGTGGGATCTGCCAAAAGGCAAGGTAGAAAAAGGCGAGGATATCATCGCAGCTGCTAAACGTGAGGTGACGGAAGAAACCAATGTGAGTGTCAATGGAATAATCGACCATTTGCCTTCCACATTGCACACTTATCACGACAGAAAAGGCAAACGCATCCTAAAAACTACCTATTGGTTTTTAATGAAGGTACGGTCTGACCTGGCCATGCGTCCACAAGTGGAGGAAGGAATTGAAAAAATAGCATGGGCCAGCGAACTGGACAGAGAGCAATACCTGCAGAACACCTATCAATCTATAAACGAAGTGATCAGCCAAGCCAGTTCAAGATTAAATTAATGGTAGGGATTGATTGAATCAATCCGCACCATCGTCAAACCCCTCTTCTATCAATCACCCGTTTTCAGGATGTAAATTTTCGTGGAAAAGTTGTGGAATTTAGGAAGCCCCAGCAAAAGCGGGTCGGACGAAATTGGCTAATTTTGCATATACCTTTCTGCTCACGCTATGTCCAAATATATTTTCGTAACCGGTGGTGTTACATCTTCATTGGGAAAAGGCATTTTTGCTGCCTCACTGGCCAAACTACTGCAATCTCATGGCCTTTCTGTTACTATTCAAAAGTTTGACCCGTATATCAATGTAGATCCGGGCACTCTAAATCCATATGAACATGGTGAATGCTATGTGACGGACGATGGTGCTGAAACTGATCTCGATTTGGGGCACTACGAAAGGTTTTTAAATGTGCCTACATCACAAGCAAACAATGTCACAACCGGCAGGGTTTACCAAACAGTAATTGAAAGGGAAAGAAAAGGAGATTACCTGGGGAAAACAGTGCAAGTAGTTCCACACATCACGGATGAAATTAAGCGCAGAATGTTGTTGCTTGGCAAACAAGGGAGTTACGATTTCGTAATTACAGAACTAGGGGGAACAGTAGGGGATATAGAATCTGCTCCGTATGTGGAAGCTGTTCGTCAATTGCGTTGGGATTTAGGTGAAAAAGACTGCATGGTGATTCATTTGACCCTAGTGCCTTATTTGCAGTCTGCCAAGGAATTGAAAACAAAACCAACCCAACATTCTGTAAAGGAAATGCTGAGTTATGGAGTTCAACCAGATGTTTTGGTTTGTCGTACCGAACATGAACTTTCGCCTGAGATTAGAAAGAAACTTGCCTTGTTCTGCAATGTTGAATTAGATTGTGTTATTCAGGCAATTGATGTGGATACCATCTATGCCGTGCCGTTAGAGATTCTAAAGGAAAATTTGGATAAAACCGTCTTACGAAAGATGGGGGTTGAAAAAGAAAGGCGTCCTGACATGCAGGTTTGGAATGAGTTCCTCGACAAATTGAAAAACCCGAAAGCCGAAGTGCGCATTGGGCTGGTAGGCAAATACGTAGAATTGCAGGATGCCTATAAGTCAATTCACGAATCATTCATTCATGCTGGGGCAGCCAATGAATGCAAGGTTGAAGTTGAAACAATTCATTCCGAAAGTATAAATGCCGAAAATGCAGAAGAAAAGCTTGGACACCTTGATGGCGTCTTAGTTGCGCCAGGTTTTGGTAGTCGCGGTATAAATGGAAAGATCGATGCCATCCGTTTTGTTCGTGAAAACGGTATACCATTTTTCGGAATTTGCCTCGGCATGCAGTGCGCAGTTATAGAATTTGCAAGAAACGTGTTAGATCTGGAAGGTGCTCATTCTACTGAAATTGGCCGGGAGGTTACAGAACCAGTGATCGATTTAATGGAGGAACAGAAGTCAATTGTGAATATGGGGGGAACAATGCGGTTAGGTGCTTTTCCTTGTGAGATAAAATCAGATACAAAGGCATCTGAAATTTATAATCAACATGCTATTTCAGAGCGGCACAGGCACCGTTATGAATTCAATAACGATTACCTGACCCGCTTTGAGGTTAATGGAATGGTATCATCAGGTATTAATCCGGATTCAAATCTTGTTGAAGTCATTGAGTTGAACAACCATCCTTGGTTTGTGGGCGTACAATTTCATCCTGAGTTGAAAAGCACGGTTGCCAACCCACATCCTTTGTTCGTTCATTTTGTGAAAGCGGCCATGCAATTCAAAAACAGGCCTTCAGCTAATCTCAGCGACAGCAGCGGGGAAAAAATGGTTTCATATTCGTAAGTTTGCAGCCGATTTTTTCGAGGGTATTAACTTTTGAAGATATCCGAGTAATTCATCCGACTTATCAACGCGAATCATCGCAACTAACCTCGACATTATTGTCATCGTCTAATGGATAAAAATACGGCCTCAGGTCTGCTGTTAATCGGCCTGATTACAATTGTCTATTTTTTCTATACTGCACAGCAGATGGAAAATGCGCAGCCTGCTGAAACCGAGACCCCTGAAACAACGGAGCAGGTTTCCGAAAATGCAGAACAAAGCACACCTGAATCATATCAGGAACAAACTTCGCCAGCACCGATAGAAGTTGAAGAAGGGCAAGACTCCCTGATACCTGAAAAACCCAATCCGTTTGCACACCTTGGCCCATTTGCAGATCGTGGTGTTGGGGAAGAAGAATTTACCACGGTTGAAACTGATTTGTTGAAAATGGTTTTTACCAACAAGGGTGGAACGCTTTATAGTGTTGAGTTAAAAGACTATCTCACTTACGATTCTCTTCCTTTGATTTTGTTTGAAGGTGAGGATAGCAAGTTTGAATTGCAGTTTCCGATTCATGGAAACCAATCCGTCTTCACCAAACGCATGTTTTTCGAAAAAGTGCTTTCGGTAGATGTTGTTTCTGGCGAAGAGGAAGCCATCGTGCGTTATCGACTTCCTGCTGGTGACGGTCGTTACCTTGACCAAACCTATACCATCCGGGGCGATGAGTACATGATTGACTATAAAGTGGATCTGGTAGGTTTCGACCAGGTGATGCCGCCAAATGCCTTATACCTAAACCTTTGGTGGGATTTTAAGATGCGAAAGCTGGAGCAATCTATCACCAATTCGCAACAATACAGCAATGTTTACTACCGGTTTGCAGATGGCGAGGTTGATTACCTGAGCGCTTCTGGAATTGACGATTTAAAGTTGGATGCTCCACTTTCCTATATCTCTTTCAAACAAACTTTCTTTAATTCTACCCTCATATTTAGTGGTGGTGGTGTTAAAGATGGCAATATCACTTCGGAAGGAGATGAAGTTTCAATGTACTCTTCGGGAGTGGGAAATGATTCGGAATATTTGAAGGACGTACATGCGGATGTGGTACTTCCTTTCAATCATAAAGAGCAGGCTACATACGCCATGCAGTTCTATTTTGGTCCAAATCATTATGCTACCCTGGGTGAATATGATATTGGAATGGAGGAAATCATTCCTTTGGGGTGGGGAATATTCGGTTGGATCAATAAGTTTCTGATTCTACCCACTTTTAATTTCCTGGATTCCTACATTGCCAGTTATGGTTTGATCATATTGATTCTTACCCTTTTGGTGAAATTGGCATTATCGCCATTCACTTACAAGTCGTACATGTCGATGGCCAAGATGAAGGTGTTGAAACCTGAGATCGATGCGTTGAAGGAGAAACATAAAGACGATCAGCAAAAGTTTGCTTCGCAACAGTGGCAACTGTTCCAAAAAGCTGGGGTGAATCCGTTAGGTGGGTGTTTGCCCATGTTGCTGCAATTGCCTTTCCTCATTGCCATGTATAGACTTTTCCCTGCAGCCATTGAATTACGGCAGGAGTCGTTCTTATGGGCAACCGATCTTTCCACTTACGATGCAATTGTTACCTGGGAAACAACCATTCCGTTCATTTCATCATTTTTCGGAAATCACATCAGTTTGTTTACTGTTTTGATGGCAATTGTCTCTTTCTTTTCAGCGCTCTATAATCAACAAATGACCGGCAGTGCTGGCGCTTCAGGACCTATGGCGCAGCAGATGAAAATCATGCCTTACATCATGCCTGTATTTCTTTTGTTCATTTTTAACCGGTTTCCGGCTGCCTTGACGTACTACTATTTTCTATTTAATGTGTTTACCGTTGCTCAACAGGTGATTATTAAGAAATACATGATCAACGAGGAAGCCATACTTCAGGATATTCAGGAAAAGAAGAAGCGACCGGTCAAGAAATCGAAGTGGGCGAGCAAGCTGGAAGATATGCAGAAACAGCAGCAGCAGAAACTGAAGCAGCAGAAAAAGAGACGTTAGCTTCTAATGGGTCATCAATTTTCTTCGTAAATAAATGGGTTTATGGCGTTTTCCAGGTTTGGCAACACCAGGTCCTTTTCTGATACTATAGCTTCAGATTCATCAATTTGCCAATCGATTGCCAAACCAGGATCGTTGTACATAATGCCACCTTCGTGTTCTTTGCTGTAAAAGTTATCGCACTTATAGCTGAACAGGGCAGTTTCAGATAACACGACAAAACCATGCGCAAACCCCCTGGGAATGAAAAGTTGTTTCTTGTTTTCTTCGGTTATGATCAAGCTGAAACTTTGCCCGAACCAGGGTGAATCCTTGCGGATGTCCACGGCTACATCTAAGACTTCTCCTCTCAACGCACTTACCAATTTTGCTTGTGCCATTTCGCCAACCTGGTAGTGTAATCCGCGCAATACGCCTCGGGTTGAAAACGACTGGTTGTCTTGGACGAATGTTGCTTCAATGCCATTGGTAATATATTTCTCACGATTGTAACTCTCGAAAAAATAACCACGCGAGTCAGGAAAAACGGACGGTTCAATAATCAGTAAATCAGGGATTGGTGATTGGGTTACTTGCATAGCGGCTTTAATCCAGAATTTCGTTGTTCTTCAAAGGGTAATTTTCGATAAAGTTAACCATAAACTTATCCTTCAAGCATTCTTTTAATAAGTTGATATGCTTCATTCGGTGACAGTCTGTGGACACTACATCCACCAATTTTTCAGCAACCATGTCGCGCGAAACCTGGCGGATAACCGGTGAATAGACACCCAGCAAAGAGAGTAAATTTACTTGCATGACCACACCCATCTCCTTGAATTCATGGAATGATTTTAAACCTCGTTCGTGATAATATGCATAACGTTCAGGGTGGGCGATCATGGGTTTGTATCCTGCAGTTTGCAAATCAAACAATACTTCTTTCAGGTTGGGCGGCTTGTTCATAAAAGGCAATTCGAATAACACATATTTGTTTCCAAACGTAAGGAGGTTTCGTTCAGCTACGAGCTTTTCGAAGTTTTCATCAAAATAGTATTCTGCCGCCAATTCAAGTTGAACCGGTATGCCGAAATCCAGGATAGCTTGTTGCACACTTTTCAGGCCAGGTAAAAGGGTTTCCGGGCTATTCTGATAACCTTCGCGCATTACATGAGGCGTGGTCACTATTTTCTTAAAACCGAGATGATACAGCTCTGTAATTACTTCAATTGATTCTTCAATAGTTTCTACGCCATCATCAACCCCAGGAATGAGGTGAGAGTGAAAATCGGTAAAAAGAGGGGCAAAATCCGTTTTAAGAATCTTGGGATTTGATTTGAAGAAAGGAAGAAAATCGAAAAGTCCCATTAGAGCAAATAGCAATTAGCAAATAGCTGATAGATTGTTTTGCAAGTTAAAATTTCTATCAGCTATCGGCTTCAAGCTAAGCGCTTATTTCGTAACAACAACTCGTTTTGTTTTGATGGTTTCGCCAGATTGAACAGCCAGGATATAGATTCCTGAGCTTACATCTGAGAAATCAAGCTCTATTTTGTTGTTGGCCATTTTCAATCCTGAAGGTTCGAAAGACTTTACTGTTCGGCCGAACATATCGGTTATGAAGATGATAGTTTCACCATTCAATGAAGTCATTTCAAATTCTACAATGGCCTGGTTGAATATCGGGTTAGGATAAACCTGAAGTGTTGAAATTGTTTCAATGAGCCCATCTTCAATTCCTTCCACAAGTTTACAAGCAGGGGGAGTGAGTGTTGTGGTTCTGAAGAATCCGCGACCCATGGTTCCAAGGTAAATCACTGGACAACCATCCTCGTACAGGCCTTCCTGGATAACACTAAAGACTGGTACGGATGGCATTCCGCTGTTTTGTTCTGTCCATGTTGCTCCACCATCATCAGTTGCCCAGGCACCTAATTCGGTTCCGGCCACAATCACATTGTTGTTATTATAGCCAATAACTGCATCGTAAACAGGCATAGCTGGCAAATCACCCTGAACTGAAGTGAATGCCGCTGCACCAGCATTTGAAGCAGATGCTGCATTCGATGATTTGTAGATGTAGTTGGTTTGACCATAACTACCCAGTGTCACCACTACGTTTTCTGCATTGTTAGGATCAACACCTATACCGGTAACATAGCGTCCTGAAAAATTCCCAATTGCCGTGCTGGTAACACCAGGGACATTTCCACCAGGGGTTACTCCATCAAAATCTACATCATACAAACCATCAATCCTATAGAAATTTCCATTGTGGGTTCCTACATAAACGTAGCGATCTCCACTTGCATCTATTGCGGTAACAGTTCCGTTCAAGCCTGTGCGTTGATACCAACTTGGTACAATTCCGAAGTTTAATGCATCATTACAGAACCACACTTTGCCATTGCAACCCAAAAGGAAAACTGCGCGTTCCTGTCCTAATATTGTCGTATCTGGAAATCCCGATACCGCAGCTCTTTCATAAAGATCAAACGGAGAAATGAATAAACATATGTCGTCTGGAACTCCGTCTGCATCGTTATCAATATTTTCATCGAAGAATCCAAAGAAACTGCCATTCAAACTGCTGGTTCTTCTCACTTCACCATCGGTAACTTCCGCAAACATGGCTCCGCTTTTAAGTTTTGAGAAGTTACAGAAACCGCCATCACCACCTTGAACTTCTCTGGATTCATTTCGAGTGTTCCCTGAGAAATCGACTAATCGTGTTCCGTTATCCTGGGTTCCTCCAAGTATGTAACCTGATTGATGTGCATCGATACCGTAAAACTGTGTGGTAATGTAACCCTTGTTACGGGTTACGAACGAAGGATATTTATCCTGGGCATTCATGGTAGCGCTCATTCCACCATCAGAAGCAATAAACAGAATATTTGGATTTGTAGGATGTGCCTTTACATCGTGCATATCTGCGTGAATGAAGTAGGGATTGGTAGGTGACTCAGGGGACCAACTTGCTAATTGATTCCAGCCATCGTTGGCTCCCCAACTCCAGAAACTCAATTGACCACCAACAAAAATTCTGTCTCGTTGAGCTCCATCGTTACCCAGAACCATATCGTAACCTCCCTGATTGCCAAGAGGGTTAAAGGTTGGGCTTTCCAAACCAATGGTTGTCCACGTTTCTCCGGCATCGGTGGATTCGTAAACGCCTTGCATTTCTCCAAAACCGGGATTACTGCCTGTGTGCAGGCATAACGCATAAACATAATCAGCATCTACTGGTGATACGCCAAAGTCAATTCTCAATTGGTTGGATGGAAATCCATCAAATCCACTTTTACGGATGAAGTTGATCCCATCAATTGATCTGAAATAATTAGCCCCAATGTGGGCGTGAACTACTCCATTGGCACCTACTGCTACTTCTCTTGAAATCGTGTTGGTTCCAACGTCAAGATCTGCCGGTATCCAGCTTGCACCACCATCAACTGAAACCATTAATCCCCCGCTGGTAGCTGCAAAAACGTGATTGTCGTTCAAGGGATTCACAGCTAATTCGTTGACATAAACCCAAGGGTCATTTTCGGTATTGTCTGCATTCGGTTTGGTTGACAATAAATGCTGAAAAGTTGCTCCATTATCGCTTGATTTCCAAATCCCTTCTCCTATGAAACTTGCATTTCCATGATTGGTGCCGTTGTTTATTGCACCTGGGAAATCTTCTCCTGTTCCGACATAAATGTCTCCATTTTGCGCTTGGGCAATCGCTGAAATACCCAAGTGACCGAATTCCGTATTGCTAGGATGTTCTGTCCATGAGAGGCCACCATTGTCGGACCAAAATAAACCACCGCTTACACAACCGGCATACATTTTCGAAGGATTGTTTATGTCAAAGTGAACCGCCCGGGTTCTTCCACCTTGTTCGTCCGGACCAACTTGTTCCCAATCCAAACTCAACGCTCGCGCTGAACCTTGTGTTCTTTTGGCTTTGACAGCTTCGCGTGCTGCATAAATATCTTCTGGTCTGACTTCACCATTTTCATCAGCCCGCATCATGTGATACATTTCCTGAAAGACCTTGATATCCTTCTTCTCTTTTTTGAATTGATTGGCATCGTTGAAATGGGTTGGACCAACTTCAGCAATCACTTCGTTAGCCTGTGTCTCATTGCCCATCGGACAAAAAGGGCAGAAACCGGAAAAGCAAATAGTAGCGCAAATTGCGCCTAAGGCAAAAACAGAAACGATTAAATTTTTCATAACAAAGTGTTTGTAATTACTCGGTGTTTACAGGGAGAGTAATAAATTTCGGAGGTTAAAGTTACACACGAATCAGGCGTGTCTTAAACCGCGCACGAATTTATGACAGTTTTTTGACTCTGCGAAGCAATTGATACGGCATTTTAGAGAGATTTTCAAGTGCTGAAACTCAACTAATAATATGCCTTTCGGCATGATAAGAAGATCGAACAAGTGGACCACTTTCTACATATTTGAAGCCCATTTCCAACCCGATTTCTTTGTATTCCTGGAAAACATCGGGATGGACAAAATCCTGAACTGCAAGGTGCAATTTGGTAGGTTGAAGATATTGGCCAATTGTAAAAATCTCGCAGCCATTTGCCAGGAGATTTTCCATAATTTCTAATATCTCGTCTTTGGTTTCACCGAGACCAACCATTACCCCTGATTTGGTTCGTTTGCCAAATTCACGTGTACGTTTGGTTTGTTCCAGACTCCTTTCATAACGGGCTTGTGGGCGGACTAAGCGATAGAGTCGTTTCACGGTTTCCATGTTGTGTGAAACCACTTCCTGGCCGGGTTCGATCATCTTATAAAGTGCGTCCCAATTGGCTTTTACGTCTGGAATCAGGGTTTCAATTGTGGTTTCAGGGTTTAATTGTTTTACCTGGCGCACGGTTTCGGCCCAGATGTATGCGCCTTTATCCTTGAGCTCATCACGGTTTACTGAAGTGATGACACAATGCTTTACGCCCATCAGTTTTACAGCCTCTGCAACCCTTCTCGGTTCGTCTTTATCTAGTCCTGTAGGTCTGCCCGTGGCCACAGCACAAAAACTACAACTTCGGGTACACACATTTCCGAGAATCATGAAAGTTGCTGTTCCTGCTCCCCAACATTCGCCCATATTCGGGCAGTTGCCACTTTCGCAAATCGTGTGGAGTTTGTGTTCATCCACCAGGTTGCGAACGTGCTTGTAACTTTCCCCAGTGGGAAGTTTTACGCGCAACCAGTTTGGTTTTCTGGGCCGCTCTTCTTTCTTGTTTACTACCGGTAAATCAATCACACTACAAAGTTACGAACAGCATTTTGAGTTATGCTGAATAAAGATGAACGAAATGAAATTGAAAGCCCGGATTACCAGCGTTTCCCCATTTGGAAACTCAGGTAGGCGCCTAGAAAGTAAGGTTTGTTATGGTCACTACCCACCATGATGGGTACTCGTTTGTAGTAAACATCGAGATTCACACCTACTTCAAGTGCTTTTACAAATTGATCGTTAGAAGCCCAGTCGAAATTGAGGCCTATTTTCCCATAAACTCCTGGAATTGGCTTGATTTCTCGCAAACCAAGACTGAATCCGGAAGCGCTGGTAATCAAGGATTCGTCTAGAAATTTATCAGCATTTTCTTCGCTGTATCTTTCGTTTACAATGATGTAGGTTGTTACATTTTCTTCTACATAAGTTGAATCGATATATTCCAGGTAATAGGGTTTGGTTAGTCCTAATGAGAAACCTCCCAGGTAAGTCATACTGAGCCTTACACCATTCTTGTCTGCCTTGTCAGCAATGCGTTTTTTATATCCATAACCAAGGTGAATCACATAAAAGTTATTCTGCTTTCCAAAAAAATAATCTTTGTTTGAATCGAGGAAAGACGAAATGTTATAATAGTCAACGGGTTGTTGCTTTGTTTGCTTGTAGTTTTTGTATTCCATAAAAGCAAAATCGAAGAACCGGGTTTTCCATATAGAAAGAATTTTTGCGCGTTCTCCAAAAATTGACCAGCTGTTAGAAAGCAATTTTATACCTACTGAAAACTCATTTTTGTAAACCAGGTCTTTCTGATCAATTTCCTTTTTAACGGATCTTTTTTGCGCTAACAGACCAAAAGAAATGGAACTTAAAACCAATAAAATGAGAAGCTTTTTCACACTCAGATATACGATTGAATTGCTAAAATAGTTCTTAAATTTATTAAAATTGCCGCCATCATGACCGCAGAAGTTATATACACAGGTAGTTTGCGAACAAACGCCACACACTTGAAATCGGGGGAATCCCTGATCACCGATGCACCCGTGGATAACAAAGGAAAAGGAGAAGCGTTTTCACCAACAGATTTGGTGGCTACTGCGCTTGGAAGTTGCATGTTAACCATCATGGGAATTCGTGCGCGTAATGAAGGATGGAATATTGATGGAACAAACCTTTCGGTTGAGAAAGTGATGGCTTCAGGGCCAAGAAGAATTTCGGAATTGAACATTAAGGTGAATGTTTGTGACCAAGAGTTAACGGAAAATCAAAGACGAATATTGGAAGAAGTGGGCATTAACTGCCCGGTTGCCAAAAGCGTTCATCCTGATATTGTTCAGAATATTGAATTTGTGTATCAAAATCAGTCTGATTGAACCACTGCTTTTCGCGCATGCGTTAGCGCTTCCGTGATGATACTTTCATTAATATTGTGATAGTATGATCTGGCCCGAAAAATGCTGTATTCCGCTTGAACAAAGCTCCTCAAATTGATCAAATTTTTTCAAATATCGCTTTGCGTTTTTTCAGTTTTAGCCTTAACCCTTCCTGGGTTTGGGCAGCAACCTACTTATGAAAAACTCGATTCACTTATTAAATCTTCACTTGATGTTACCGGTCCGATAGGACTGATGATTATTAACGATCAGCATTTCATTCATCTTGAAAACTATGGCATAAGCGGATCTGAGAATGTGCTGAACGAAAGGCTGCTGGTTGGCTCTGCTTCAAAATGGATTGTTGCGGCTGTAATGCTCAGCCTTGAAGATGATGGTTTGCTTGATTTGGATGATGAGATTTACGCATATCTTCCTCGTTTTCTTGGGCCCAAGAGTAAAGTCACCATCAGACAATTGTTGGCCAACACGTCAGGTTTTGAAGCTAACTCGCTTTTCATTAATGACACCACCATTTCGTTCGAAAAGTCAATCAGCAAAGTCGCCAAATCAACCAAACTGAAAACCAAGCCCGGAGAGGTTTTTACCTACGGAGCCGTGTCGTTTGAAATTGCAGGAAGAATTGCGGAAGTGGTAACCGGCAAGGAATGGACTACCATTTTCTACGACCGCATTGCCAAACAATGCAATATGGGCAACACGTTCTACAACACCAGAGTGCCTAGATATATTTCAGATGGTCTCGAAACCACTGCTGCCGATTATGCCAACTTCCTGATGATGCTTTTGAATGATGGATTTTTCAAAGCGAGAAAAGTGCTCTCTTCAAAAGCTATTGCTGAGATGTTGAAAGACCATACCAGCAAGTTGCCGATTGGGAATACACCCTATGAATTCAAGTCGGCACAAAACTCAAACTTTTATGGATTGGGTGTTTGGATTGATGAAATAGATCCATCATTGGGCCATTCAGTGGAAGTTAGCAGCCCTGGTGGATGGGGCTTTACGCCAGCTATCAACCTTTGCCAGAATACCGGAATCATCATCGCTTGCAACAGTGAACACAAGGACCTGATGTGGGCTTTGAAAAATATCAGACGCGAGGTTGATAGGGTTGTGGCTGACTCGTGCAAGGTATTTATGACCGATCAATTGCGGAAAAATTCTGTTACCGATCTTTCAATTCTCAATTATGCTTATGAAGAGGAGCCTGAAGAAGAGGGACACCGCGTGGAATTCCAATTGACCAAACGTTCGAATGTAATTATTCGACTTTTCGATTCATTGGGAAATCCGGCCATGGACATAATGGATTCAACACTTGAAGCCGGTAAATACAAAATTCCCGTGCCCGATGATCAATTGTATGCCGGTTTGTATTTCTACAATCTCACGATAGATGGAAAAACCCGTACCCAAAAGATTGTTGTGAAGTAAGTTTCGCCCGAAGCCATATCTTTGCGCCCTTCAAAATTTCAGATATGGTTGAAAACATCGACATCCAGCAAATAATCGACATCGCTCAACGAGCCGGTACCCGGATCATGGAAATTTATGCGCGTGATTTTGAAGTGGAATATAAGGATGATAAATCCCCACTTACGGAAGCTGATAAAGCTTCGAATGAGGTGATTTTGGATGGTTTGAAAGCAGCTTATCCGCAAATTCCGTTTATTTCAGAAGAAACACGTGCTACGGAGTTTGTTGAAAGAAAAGACTGGAGTTGTTTTTGGCTCATAGATCCTATTGACGGCACTAAAGAATTCATAAAAAAGAATGGCGAATTCACAGTGAATATTGCTTTGGTGGAAAATGGAAACCCGGTTTTGGGTGTGGTTTACGTTCCTGCGAGAAACACCACTTATTATGCGATTTCTGGCTTGGGGAGTTTCAAAATTGAGGAGAATGGCAGCAAGCATCAATTAGGGAATGAAACCCACTACTCCGAGAAGCAAGCCATTATCGTAATAGCCAGTAGGTCGCATTTGTCGGATGAAGTGAAGCAGTTTGTTGAAGACTTGAAAGCGAAGGGGAAAGAGGTGGAATTTCTTTCAGCAGGCAGTTCTCTCAAATTATGCTTGGTGGCAGAAGGGAAGGCAGATGTTTATCCCCGTTTTGGACCCACTATGGAATGGGATACGGGTGCTGCACATGCGGTGGCGGAGATTGCTGGCAGAAAAGTACTTAATGCCGAAACAATGAAACCACTTCAATACAATAAGGAGAATTTGTTAAATCCTTGGTTTATAGTCGAGTAGTTGTATTCCATTTACTTGCTCCAAAGGTTGTACTTCAAAATACACCAGATTGCCTGAACACCATCTCGCCAATTGATTTTTTTCCCTTCTGCATAGGTACGGCCGTAGTATGATATACCCACTTCATAGATCCTGATATTCGGGATTCTTGAAACTTTAGCAGTCACTTCCGGCTCAAACCCAAATTGATTTTCCCTCAATGAAATGTCCTGGATGATTTCCCGCCTGAACAACTTGTAGCAAGTCTCCATGTCGGTAAGATTCAGGTTGGTGAACATGTTGGAAATGAAAGTGAGAAACTGGTTGCCGAGGCTGTGCCAGAAAAATAAAATGCGGTGTGGCTGGTGGCCCACAAACCGCGAGCCGTAAACAACATCAGCAAATCCATCCAAAATTGGTTTAAGCAACAAATTATATTCCTCGGGGTCATATTCAAGATCAGCATCCTGGATAATCAGGAAATCTCCTGTTGCGTTTTCAATCCCTGTTCTCAGGGCAGATCCTTTGCCCTGGTTGGTGGTGTGTTGCTTTAATTCAAGTTTTAACTCCTGGTTTCTGCTCTTCCACGATTCAATTTTCTGGACCGTTTCATCGGAAGAACAATCATCCACCACCACAATTTCCTTTTTAATTGCTCTAATCAGTTCAACTTTTTTCACCTTGTTCAGAATTGCCTCGATGGTTGGTGCTTCGTTGTAGGCCGGGATAATTATGGAGAGGGTTTCAGGCAATTTCGTAAGGTGTTGAAGCCATCAAAAGTAAACGCAAATGATGGGTTGAGCAAAGCTAAATTTTTAATGCCATGCAACCACATAAATCAAATTGCCATCATCTAATGGTAAGCAACGGAAGAATCAATTTTAGCCGCTAACTCCAACTCCTGGCATTCAATTTAACCTGTCGGTTCTTCCAACGAAACTGTCACTCTTATTAGCTGCAGCTTTTAAAACTCAACCGGGATTGAGGTGGGGAATCTCTGCCCAATCAACATTTTTTCATCATCAAAACCCAATCAAAATGAAAACGCTACCGTATTCAATTATCCTCTTCCTCATTTTCTTTTGTGCAATCTGTTTTCAATGCCAAGCCTACGAAACACTGAGAGTTGGCCCGGCACAATCGCCCTGGAGTGGTGCCCAGGCTACCATTGAAGAAGCATTTCTTTCGGTTCGGCCTCAAGGGACGTATATCGAGTATGGGCTTTACCTGACCATTTCTGCTCGTGATTCATGGTACGATTCACCGAATGAGGATAACCTGGAAATCTCAATGGATTTCGATCTGCCCGAAAACAGTTTCATAACCGATTCCTGGTTGTGGGTGGGCAACGACATCATGAAAGCCCTTTTGATAGATCGTGGAAATGCTACCAACATTTATGAGGGGTTCATTCAGCGACAAACCGATCCTTCCATTTTGTACAAAAATTCGGATCAGACATACCAGTTGCGGGTTTACCCCATGATGGGCAATGGACAACGTAAGGTGAAGATTACTTACCTCGTTCCAGCTTATTGGAGCCGTACCAGGGTTTCTGCTCCCCTGCCAGTTGATATTCTCAGGATGTCCAGAACCGTTCCAGAGCTTCGGATGGAAATCCATGGTACACCACAGTTTCAACAACCGGTCATCAATGAACTAGGCGTGCTTCCCAATAGCCCATCGGTTGGGGGCAGCATCCATCTGTCCACCATTCCATCTTACGTTATTGAATCATACGAAGGGTTTAATGTTTCCTTTAGTGCAGCCTATTCAAACGGCATGTTTCTGAGTTACTTCACTCCAGTTTACCAGGAAGGCTACTATCAATTTGTGATGCACCCTCGTCTGGTTCAAAACAATGTGAACGTAAATAACAAGTTGCTGGTCTTGATCGATCATCAAAACACTGGCGAAACCAGCCTTGAGGAAGTGCTTGGTAAGACCAGGGAAATGTTGCGGGAGTATATGTTGCCAACCGATTCATTCAACATTTTCTTCTTGTCTAATACGGTTAATTGGTTGAATGCAGAATATCAGCCTGCGGACCTTACTACACTCAACACCTCATTTGCTTCCATTACTTCCAATTGGACCAGTAATGGACAAAAGTTAGATGAGTTGGTTGAACATGGGATTAATTACGTGAGAAATCATGGAGGCCAGTTGTTGTTACTGACGGATCATTGTTGCCAAAGCAGTAGCGTGTACACGCAGTTTCGTAGCAACATTGATGCTGTTCAGGTACCTCCGATCCCGATAAATGTTGTGTCTTATGCCACCCAATCCAGTTATTATGCAGGAAACCTTTTTAGCCATTTAGCAGCATCTTCTGGAGGTGAAAAAATCCAGCATCAATGGGAATATACTTCTGGCAACTGGTCTTATGCCCGTTTGCAGATAACGAGATTCGACCAACTGATGCGAAATTTCTTTTTCACTTTGGCTGAAAATTCAGGACTTTACCAGGTAGAATCTCGCCCCTCCAGTGGAATTTGCTACGCTGAATACGACAACCAACCCACTTCCATTCAGTCCTACAGGTTGAATCAACCATACGTAGAGATAGGCAAATACTTCGGAGGAGCACCCTTTCAGATAGATGTGAATCAGGTGGTTGGTTCCAGTTTTCAGACCAACACCTACACGGTTTCAAATCCTGTTCTGACTGATAGCATGAACAAAAAGATTTGGGCAGCGCAATACATTCGGGAGTTAGAACACCTGAGCCCACTTTCTTCCATCGTTCGCGAAACCATCGACAGCAGCAAGGCCAATAGGATACTGTCTCGCTATACGGCATTTCTGGCACTTGAGCCCAACGACACCCTGCCACCCTGCGTGGATTGTGACGATGAAAGCTCTGGAGGTTTAACCTCAATTGATGTAACCAACAACAACAGCTTTGAGTGGGCGGTTAATCCCAACCCGTTTGAAGATCAGGTAACGTTCAGTATTTCGTTGGGTTCAAACGAAGAGTTAACTGAAAGCAAAATCAGGATATACAACCTTAATGGGCAACTGGTTGCTGAAATAGAGGTCCCCGAATTCAAAAACCAAATCAAGATTACCTGGAATGGTGCTGAACTGGAAACGGGCATTTACCTGGCCGTGCTCGAAACCTCTAGCGGCAAACGACACGTCAAGTTAGTCAGGCAATAAACTGATGTTTCTGTTGAGAGGGCCGGTGCTTTGGTGCCGGCCTTCTTTTTTTGTCCAATTTCCGTTGTCCTACCGTTCTCTTCAACCCATCAACTAATAAACTCATCAACAACCTTATCTTTGCCCCGTTTTTCAAGTAAGCAGTAATCTCCTCGGGCAGGTTTCGCATGGGTTTTATCTCCTTCGACTTTCTTCTTTTTGCACCAATTGTACTGGCACTTTATTTTTTGCTGCCGTACAAGTTTCGGTGGGTGATGTTGTTGAGAATGATCAGGGAATGATCCTGGATGAGTTTTAAATCAATTCTTTTGATCCGAAAGTTTTGGATTTTGTTGACTGTTGGGGGGTCGAAAAAGTGACATTTCCGCGAATCTTACCTTCACAGAAAGTATATCAAATTTCCATAACATTGAACAACCTGATTATT
>PVBE010511495.1_pt1 | contig 26037 bp, 24 predicted proteins | sample 1631181 | NCBI WGS metagenome assembly PVBE01 (sample SAMN08397723, study PRJNA350692) | Marine metagenome, whole genome shotgun sequencing project. | isolation source: water | place: Pacific Ocean | collected 2012-04 | reverse complement strand
ATGGCGTGTGGAACATCTGGTTCATGACCCACCGCGTAGCTCAGGTAGACCTGCGAGGACCTCGCCCCTTGGTCGAACGGATCGTCGAAAGCGTAAACCATGTCTCCGAACATGTGTAACCCTTGTCTCCGGTCTTTACAGACAGGCTCAGGGTGAGCGGGAAGAGACTCCCGGTGGGCAATCGAAAGCCGCTGCGTGGACCCCCCCGCTCGCTACCACCGGTCTGCCGGTGCTGCTACAATGGTCCGGCGCTGCCCGGCGAGCCCGCGGCCCACGGCGGGGCACTGGACGGCGGTTCGGCTGAGGTGATCCGGTCCCCGGTGGAAGGGTGGAAGGAATGACGAAGAAGTCCCTGCGTCTCACGACCCTGGCCCGCTGCGCCGGCTGAGCATCCAAGTTCAGTCCCGAGGACCTGGGCCAGGTCCTGAGCAAGCTCCCGCGCATCTCGCACCCCGATCTCCTGGTGGGTCTGGAGACCGGGGATGATGCCGCTGTGTTCCGGATCGGCGACGACACCGCGTTGGTGCAGACGGTGGACTTCTTCCCGCCGATCGTCGACGACCCTTACTGGTTCGGCGCCATCGGGGCGGCCAACGCCTTCAGCGACGTCTATGCTATGGGCGGGCGACCGCTCCTGGCCCTGAACATCCTGGCGTTCCCGGTGGATCTGGACCGCGACATTCTGGCCGAGGTGCTCCGGGGCGGGTTCGAGAAGGCCCAGGAGGCCGGGGTTCTCATCGTCGGAGGGCACACGGTGGACGACGCCGAGCCGAAGTACGGCTTGGCCGTCACCGGGCTGGTCACGCCGGGAGCCCAGGTCACCAACGTAGGGTCTCGGCCCGGCGACGCCCTGGTCCTCACCAAGCCGCTCGGCACCGGCATCATCACGACGGCCGGGAAGGCGGAGGCCGCGCCCGCGGAGGTGATGGACGAGGCGATTCGGGTCATGGCGGAGCTGAACCGGGACGCTTCCGAGGCGATGCTGGCCGTCGGGGTCAACGCGTGCACCGACGTCACCGGCTTCGGCCTGATGGGGCACCTGGCGGGCATGGTCAGGGGGGGCGGCGTGGCCGCGCGGCTGAGCCTGAACGCCGTCCCGGTCCTGCCGGGCGTCCGCGAGCTCCTGGACGACGGCATTGCGCCCGAAGGCACGTATCGCAACATGAAGTCCGTGGACAAGCTGGCTCGGTGGGACCCCGCCCTCACACTGGACGACAAGCTTGTCCTGTGCGACGCTCAGACCTCCGGCGGCCTTCTCATTTCTGTGGCTCGGGAGCGAGTGGCCAGGCTGCTTGAGGAGCTAGAGGCCCGGAGTGTCCGAGGAGCCGTCGTGGGCGAGGTGCTGGAGGCGAGCGAGCCGTTCATCGAGGTCGTCGCCTAGATCGGCCCAATGTCACAGGGATCTGAGGGGTCCATGCCACTGGAGCACATCGTCGTCAAGGGCGCGCGTGAAAACAACCTTCGCAACGTCGATGTGGTGATCCCGCGGAACAAGCTTGTCGTCATCACTGGCGTCTCGGGGTCGGGCAAGAGCTCCCTGGCTTTCGACACCATCTACGCGGAGGGCCAACGCCGCTACGTGGAGTCGCTCTCCGCCTACGCCCGGCAGTTCCTTGGGCGGATGGAGAAGCCGGACGTCGACTACATCGAAGGGCTCTCCCCCGCCATCTCCATCGACCAGAAGGGGGTCTCCCACAACCCCCGCTCCACCGTCGGCACCGTGACCGAGGTTTTTGACTACCTGCGCCTCCTCTTCGCCCGCGTCGGCAAGCCCCACTGCCCCAAGTGCGGGCGCGCCGTGCAGCGCCAGACCGTGCAGCAGATCGTGGACGCTGTCTTTGCTCTCCCCGCGGACAGCCGCATCATGGTGCTCGCGCCGGTGGTCCGAGACCGCAAGGGCGAGTACAAGGACGTCTTTGAGGACTCCCGCAAGAAGGGGTTCGTCCGCGTGCGAGTGGACGGCACGGTGCACGACCTGTCGGAGTCGTTCGCGCTCGACAAGAAGCGCCGTCACACCATCGAGGTGGTGGTGGACCGGCTCGTTGTAGGCGAGGGGCTCGAGTCCAGCCGCGTCCACGACTCGGTAGAGGCGGCGATGCGTCTCGCGAATGGCATCGTGGGGGTGTCAATCTTGAACGGCACGGCGCCTGCACGCGCGGGCGCCGGGAACGGCCGGAGGGCGCGCAAAGGGGCCGGCGAGCTGATCTTCTCCGAGCAGTTCTCCTGCCCCTACGACGGGGTGAGCCTGGGAGAGATCGAGCCGCGGACATTCAGCTTCAACAGTCCTCATGGGGCGTGCCCGGAGTGCACCGGCCTGGGGTTCCGGCTGGAGCCCGACCCGGAACTGGTGATCCCCAACCGTGACCTCTCGCTGTCGCAGGGAGCGGTCGTGCCCTGGGCGCGCTCCGGCACGTCCAGCCGCTGGTACTTGAGCCTCCTGGAATCGCTGGGCCGGCAGGACGATTTCTCGACGACGACGCCCGTCCACGACCTGCCTCCGGAGGTCCTGGACCTGCTGCTGTACGGGAGCGGGGGCCGCACTTACGCTATGAGTCACCGCACGCAACGCGGCCGCGTGTTCAATTGGAACACGGCGTTCGAGGGCGTGATCCCGAACCTGCTCCGCCGCTACGGCGACACGGAGTCCGACTACATGCGCCAGGAAATCCAGCGGTACATGGCCCAGCGATCGTGCCAGACCTGTCACGGGCGGCGTCTCAAGCCCGAGTCGCTGGCGGTGACGGTGTGCGGCTGGGACATCATGGAGTTCTGCGCCCTCACCATCGAGCGGGCGCTCGAGTGGGTGGGCGACGTGCAGGACGAGGACTCGGAGCGCATCGAGCAGGACCGCGCCCTGAACGACCGCGACCGGTTCATCGCCCGGCAGATCCTGAAGGAGATCGAAGCGCGTCTCCGCTTCCTCGTGGACGTGGGCCTCGAGTACCTGTCGATCGACCGCTCGGCCTCCACCCTCTCCGGGGGCGAGGGCCAGCGCATCCGACTGGCGACCCAGATCGGCTCGGGGCTGATGGGGGTGCTCTACGTTTGCGATGAGCCCACCATCGGCCTCCACCCCGCTGACGACTACCGGCTCATCGCCACCCTGGAGCGGCTGCGGGAGTTGGGCAACACCGTCCTCGTCGTGGAGCATGACGAGGCGGTGATGCGCCACGCCGACCACATCGTGGACATGGGCCCGGGGGCTGGTGAGCACGGGGGGCATGTGGTCGTGGCGGGCACCCTGCAGGACCTCCTGGACTCTCCGGACTCGGTCACGGGGGCGTACCTCTCCGGCCGCAAGAAGATCCCCGTGCCGGCGAAGCGCCGGCGTGGGAGCGGCGAGGTCATCGTCGTATCGGGGGCGCGGGCCAACAACCTCAAAGACGTGGACGTCGCGTTCCCGCTGGGGAGGCTCGTGTGTATTGCGGGCGTGTCCGGCTCGGGCAAGAGCAGCCTGGTCTACGAGGTCCTCTTCAAGCGGTTGGCGCAGGTCCTCTATCGCGCCCGGGAGCGTCCCGGGGCGCATGACCGGGTCTCCGGGCTCGAGAACATCGACAAGGTCGTCAACATCGACCAATCGCCCATCGGTCGCACACCCCGGAGCAATCCTGCTACCTACACCGGCACCTTCACCCCCATCCGCGAGCTCTTCGCGCAGCTCCCGGAGGCCCGGGCCCGAGGGTACAAGCCGGGACGGTTCTCGTTCAACGTGAAGGGCGGGCGGTGCGAGGGGTGCCAGGGCGACGGCTATATCCAGATCGAGATGCAGTTCCTGCCGGACGTGACGGTCCCGTGCGAGGTTTGCCAGGGGGACCGGTACAACCGAGAGGCGATGGAGGTCAAGTTCCGCGACCGCTCCATCGCGGAAGTGCTGCGCATGACGGTGGACGAGGCGCTGGATCTCTTCCAGAATCAGCCCCGAATTCGCTCCAAGCTGGAGACGGTGCGGGACGTGGGGCTGGGCTACATCCGGCTGGGGCAGCCCGCCACCACCCTCTCCGGCGGCGAGGCGCAGCGGATAAAGCTATCGACCGAGCTGTCGCGCCGCGCGACGGGCCGCACGTTCTACATCCTGGACGAGCCCACGACGGGGCTCTCTTTCGAGGACGTGGACGCGCTGCTGCGGGTGCTCCATCGGCTGGTGGACGGGGGGAACACGGTGGTGATCATCGAGCACCACCTGGACGTGATCAAGAACGCCGACTGGATCATCGACCTGGGTCCGGGCGCGGGGGACCGGGGTGGCTACGTGATGGCGAAGGGGACGCCGGAGCAGGTAGCGCGGGCGAAGAAGTCGGTCACGGGGGGCTACCTGGCGCCGCTGCTGAACGGGGCGAAGGCGGCGGTCAGGGGTGTGTGAGGGGGAGAGGCCGATGGCGGCCCCCTCGAGACGGATCAGGGGCGTTAGCGTGTCGTGCCTCACGCGCGGTCGAATTCTCTTTTCGGAACGCCCAAATCGCGGATGATAGCCCGCACTGTGCCTTGCCTGAGATCGCGGCTTCCCCAGTTTGGGATTGTTGTTCTGGCGTGGGTGGAGAGGTTCATCCAGATCTCGTGGTCTCCCCTGGCCCTCCGGTCCAGCTCGCACCCGAGGCGACGCAGTTTGCGGGCGAGCTCCCGATAGGTCACACAGCGACCAGAATCTCGCTTATCGCCTGGGGATCGGTGACCTCAACGCCAGCGCTCTGCACCTCCGGTGGCAGCGTATCAGACTGGTCTTTGTAGGATTCGATGAACGCCGTGGCGACGCTTTGCAGGTTCTCCAGCGCCTCCGCCGCCGTGTTTCCCCACGCCCGGCACCCTGGGAGGCTAGGCGCCTCCGCGAGGAACCGGTCCTCAGTGTCCTCACTTGGATCGCGCAGAAGGATCGGGAGCCTGTACAGTTTCACGGCAGCCAACCTCCACCGAGAGTGCTCACAGGGATTGTAGCGCCGCTCGCGACCGTCGGCCAGTGCCTTACGCCATTGCTGAACGGCGCGAAGGCGAGATTAGGGGCGGTCAGGCGCGCGCGAGGGGCGTAGCCCTCATTGGCCTAGCTGGGTGGGTGCCATCGCGCGGCAGCGAGCCGCGCCCCCACCAGCCACCCCCCCACTCAGTGGACCCGGCGCAGGCTCGGCATGAGGCTGAACAGGGCTACCGCCGTCACGACACACGCCGCACCGAAAAAGCTCTGCGCCCACACGGTGCCCATGCCGGCCGCCATGACCCCCGCCAGGAACCCGCCGAAAGCCGTCATAGCCCGGTCCAGGCTCAGCAGCCCCAGGACCCGCCCGCGCATATTCTCGGGAGCCGCCTCCACCAGCATCGCGTTGATGACGGGGAAGAAGGCGGCCTGCGTCAGCCCGAGAACGGCCATGAGCACGAAGGCCAGGGGGATGATCCGCAGCGAGGCGCCGGCCGCGAAGACGACCAGCACGACGCCGAAGATGCCCAGCAGCGCCAGCAACATGACGCCCCGCCGCCGAGTCGGATTGGCCGTCGCCAGGGCCAACGATCCCAGGACGCTTCCGACCCCCATCACAGAGATGAGCAGCCCGTAGCCGGTCTCCCCGATCTCCAGGACCTTCGTCGCGAACAGAGGGGCGAACACCTGCATGAAGGCCATGCCGAAGGTGAAGTAGCCCACGGCGATAATCAGGACCCCTCGCACCGCGGGGGTGTTCCACGCGAACCTGAGCCCCTGCGCCAGGTCGTTGCCCATGCTCCGGATGCCCTGGTACCCGGATCGAGCGTGGTCGGGGACGCGCAGCATCCACGTGAAGATCACGGCCAGGATGTACACGAAGACGATGGCGACGAAGGGCGCGGCCATGCCGTAGAACCCCATCAGGATGCCGGCCGCCGCGGCTCCCGCGATGCGCATGCCCCCCATCGTCCCGGTGCTCAGTGCCATCGCGTTCATCACCAGGCGGTGGGGGACGATGGTGGGGATCATCGCCCGGCGGGCCGGCTGGTCAAAGGCCATCGTCGCCCCCCGTAGGAAGCTGAACAGGTAGATATGCCACACCTCGATCAGGTCAAACACGATCAGGGCGGCGAAGACAACACTGAGGACCAACACAGCGACTTTCGTCGTGATGAGCACGGTGCGACGGTTGAAGTTGTCTGCCACCACACCCGCCACCATGCCCAGGACGACGGCCGGCACCGTTCGGATCATGATGACGCCGCCCAGGTGGACGGGGGAGTCGGTGAGCGCGAGGATCAGGAGCGGCCGAGCGGTCTGTTCGAGCCAGAGCGCGAAAGCGTGGGTCGCTTGGCCCAGCCAGAGGTAGAGGAAGTCCCGGTAGCCGAGCGAGGCCAGGGTCTTGATTCCGAAGGGGGGTTTCCTCTCCGGGAGCGTTTCTTCATGCTGGAGGTCGTCAGGCGGTGGCGCCTGGGCCTCGAGCCCCCCCCGTCCCCTGTTTCTCACCAGCCAGCACCCTCGCTTGCGCGATGCATGTCATGCGACCATCCTCGGTCGCTTGGGGCACGCCCCGAGCACGTGGGGCCTACGGGGAGGACCGGGACTACGGCGGCAGGCTGTCCAGACAGCGGCTCGGCGCCGAGGAGGCTCCGACACGCTGCCCCTTGCGGGCAGCCGCCAGTATCACAAGACTATACCGCTGACTCAGGAGTCGCGTCAACGCGACCGCGCTCGAGAATGGCGGCGGCATCGACGAGGGCGTAGGATGTTGCGGCCGGGCGCCGCGATGGGGGGAGATGCATGAGTTCGAACGTCGTGACGAGAGCGACCATCACCTGTCCGGTCTGCGCCGCTGCCCGCGAAGAGGAGATGCCCGTGGACGCGTGCCAGTTCTTCTACGAGTGCACCTCGTGCGGGTCGCTTCTGCGGCCCAAGGAGGGGGAGTGTTGCGTGTTCTGTTCTTACGCGGACCGGCGGTGTCCCCCGAAGCAGATTGAATCGGATTGACCAAGGTGGAGGACACCCCCGGCCCATGAAGACCTTCGACCTGCTTGTGATCGGCTCCGGGTCCGGCCTGGATATCGTCGCCGAGGCCGACGACCGCGGCCTCTCGGTCGCCGTGGTCGAGGAGGGGCCCTTTGGGGGGACGTGCCTCAACCGTGGGTGCATCCCCTCCAAGATTCTGATTCACTGCGCCGACGTGATGGAGACGGTGCAGGGCGCGGCCCGCTTTGGGATCACGACCAGGGTGGAGGGCGTCGATTGGGAGTTCATCGTCCGGCGGGCGTTCGAGGAGATCGACGAGGATGCCCGGGCAATCGAGGAGGGGAATCGGGACGCTTCCAACACGACCGTCTTCAAGGGCGCCGCCCGCTTCGTCGCGCCCAAGACGCTGGAGGTAGCCGGGGAGCGGATCGGGGCGGAGACCGTGGTGATCGCAGCCGGCACTCGTCCGTGGGTCCCCGACATTCCGGGGCTGACGGACGTCCCGTACGTCACCTCGGACGAGGTGCTGCGGCTACCGCGCCAGCCCCGGCGGCTCACCATCGTCGGCGGAGGGTACATCGCCACCGAGATCGCGCACCTCTTCGGCGCCCTGGGCACGGAGGTGACCATCGTCCAGCGCGGCCCGACTCTGCTGCGCGGCGCGGACCGGGAGGTCGCCATCCGATTCACGGAGGTCTACCAGCGCCGGTTCAGGGTGCTCCTGGGGACGCAGGCAACCCGCGCCTATCGCCACGGGGACGACGTCGCGCTCGACGTGACGGTGGAGGGGAAGACTCGCAGGGTCGCCGGCGACGCGCTGCTGATTGCCACCGGTCGCACCCCGAACTCCGACCGGCTCGCGGTGGCGGAGTCCGGCGTGGAGGTGGACGAGCGGGGGTTCATCAGAGTGGACGAGTGCCTGGAGACCGGCGTACCGGGGGTCTGGGCGCTTGGCGACATCGTGGGGCGGTACCTGCTCAAGCACAGCGCGAACCTGGAAGCCGCGTACGCAGCCAACAACATCTTCAACCCGGACGACCGCGTCGCCGTGGACTACCATGCCATGCCGTACGCGGTTTTCGGATCCCCCCAGGTCGCCGGCGTGGGCCTGACGGAGCAGCAGGCGGTGGAGTCGGGTGTCCCGTACGTCGCCGCGACCTACGACTACGCCGACACGGCCTACGGCTCCTCGATCGAGGAGCGGGACGGCTTCGTCAAGGCGCTGGCGAACCAGCATACAGGCGAGATCCTGGGGTGCCACATCGTCGGCGCGCACGCCTCCATGCTGGTGCAGGAGGTGGCCAACGCCATGCGGCTGCGCCTGGCCACGGATGCCATCACCCAGGCGATCTACGTGCACCCGGCGCTGCCGGAGGTGGTGCAGCGGGCGTTCGGGGCGCTGGAGGCGATGCGCCACGGGGGGTGAGCAGAGCGTGTCCTGCCCCCATGCTGAGGGCATGCCAGTGTGAACGCTCGTCGAGGGCTCGTCGAGTCGCGGGCCTCGCATCGTGGGTTCGTGGTGACGACGGGCGCGCCACGGACGGGGTACGCCTGAGTCCGCTCGCTAGGACACGCTCCACGACATGGCGACCCGGACCACTGACATTCGCACCGCGCACTCCGCATTATCGAACACCACGCGATAGACACCGTCGGCCTGGGCCGTGAAGTCGTACCGGTAGTTGTCCATCTGGGAGTCTCCAGCCCCGGTACGCGACGCCCTCAATTCCATCAGCGGGTTGCCATGGGGGTCTTCCAGCGTCGGCCGGGCGCACCACGCCCACTCGTCGCGCTGGGTCGCTTCGATGACCAGCGTGACCTTGTCGCTCTCTTCGAGCTCTCTGCTTGCCACCGCCTCTCCGCGCTCCGTCAGCACAAGGTCCTCCTGCGAATAGTCCCCGAGGGCTGGCCCACAGGCCGCCGCCGCCAGGAGCCCGATAACGAGGCCAATCTTGCCAACCACTCGATGCACCTCTCTGGTCGTTGCTCCCAGGGATGTCGTCTATAAGCGGGCGGCAGAAACCCGGCCGTTGGTGCCGCCGTGGGGTCGATGGTGATTGTAGTCCACGAAGAGGGGCTGCACCAAGCACGGGCACGGAGCGGGGGAACGGGAGCACGGTGCTGGACGAGTGGGAGTGGCGGGAGATGCCGGGAGTGAGTCTACGGGGGCAAGTCGTCAGGAGGCTTGGTGTTAGTGTCTGTCTTGGCGACGGAAATCTGCGCTTTGGTCAGTCCCGTGGCCGTCGACAGGTCCGCACCTCGGAGATCCGCCTCCCCCAAGTGCGCGCCTGTGAGATTGGCTCCCTCCAGCAGCGCGCCCACGAGGTCGGCTCCCCCAAGGTCCGCGAAGTGGAGACTCGCTCTCACCAAATGTGCCTCCGCGAAGTTCACCCCGTTGAGGTACGCTCCCCTGAAGCTGGCTCCAGTCAGATGTGCACCTATGAGGCGTGCTCCCTCCATGTGTGCGTCATCGAAGTCCGCACCGTCAGCTTGGGCGCGCGCCAGATTCGCCCCCTTCAGGTCCGCGCCTCTGAGCTCGGCGCCTGTCAACGTCGCCCTCCCGAGGTTCGCTCCTTCCAGGTGAGCCAGCGACATGGCCGCATTCTCAAGGTTGGCGACGATGAGGTTCACGGCCGCGAGGTTCGCGCCCTCGAAGCTCGCGTAGTAGAGTTCGGAGGCCCGAAGCGTCGCCCCATTCAGATTTGCCGCGTCGAATTCCGCGAGATCCAAGTGTGCTTCGCTGAAGTCTGCGTTCTTGAAATAGGCCCCTGCGCAGTTGGCCTCCCGCAAGTCCGTGTTCCGCAGGTCAACGATTTGGTCGGGGCTCTCGTGTCTCCAGTCTCGGCGACCGAGTACCGTCAAGACCGCCTGGACATCGATGCGGACGGCGGCCTCTCCAGGCTTCGGTGGGGTCTTTCGAGGCCCGAAGTCGGTCCGTGGAGCGGTCTCGCGGACGAAGGCGGAGAGGACTTCGACGACCTGCCATCCATCCTTCTTGGCAGAGTCACGACCGATGCGCTCGAGCGCGTAGATGCCTCCCAGCCGCTCCGTCATCTTCTCGCTCGCGAGCTGAGTGATGGCACGCGTGAACCGCTCGGTGATCTGGCCCTCTTGGAGTACGGCCACGTTGCGCTCAGCGGCCGCCGTGCGGCGCCACGTGACCCAGACTCCCAGGATCAGCACGGCTCCGCCGACAATCGTGGCGAAGGTTCCCCGGAGCTCGTTGGCGAGCTCGACGCGCTTGGCCGGGTCGGTGATGCCGGATGGGACCAGCTGGTTGGGAACCCCCCAGGGCCAACCAGACTATCCCGGTGCCTACCACGGCGACGGCCGCGACGACAGAGGCCCGGCGGCGTATGCGGGTCCGCAGGGCCGTCAGCTTCCCACCGTGCCAGGTCTCGCCGATCTTGTCCCACATGCCCCGGATTCTAGCACGTGGGGGCAGATCGGGAAGGCGGGGTTGGTGCGGCTAGAGCTCATCTGCGCCTGGCGCCGAAGCGAGCCAATGCGCCTACTCTACGTTGACACCCTGACTCTTCCGGAGAGGCTCCAAGGCGTCCCAATGGGAGGCATAGGCCTCGTTCATTTCCTTGGTCGTTGTCGCCGCAAGAATACGTTCGAGCACTCCCCTTTGCACCGCGAACAGCCGGACAAGGGCCACGGATTCGTCGCCGGACAATACACCCCCGCTACCCAAGATCACGCCGAGAATCCATGTCGTGGTGTGGAGGACGTAGGCGATGTACGTTGAGCGCACGCGCTCAACGAAGCCTTCGGGTTCCTCCGACTCATCCGCCAATGTGGCCAGGGCCAACTCTGGGGTGACCACGTCGCCCAAGTGGACTTCCACTCCACCGGCTTTCACTTTGCGGACCAGGGGAATGACAGACTGGATCTGCTTCCGGAGCGTGAAGGCGATGATGATTGCGGCCACGGGCCACGCGGCGTCCGATGCAAACTCCCAAGGCATGAGTGCCCTCCTCCCGACTCCAGCACTGGTGCCACGCGCGATTCTAGCATGCGGGAGCGACAGGGAGTGATGGCCCTTCACGGAGGTGAAGGATGAGGCACTTTGCGCACATACGGACGAAGCCCTGGGAGCCATCGTTCGGTTCGGCTGCGACGCCGGAAGAGGTGGCGGACCGGATCAACCAGCGTATTGGCCGTCAAGTCGCTGCCCTCACTCATACCTTCTCACGCCCCCCTCCCCGCCATTGACACCCCTCCCGCCTCCGGCATACAATGTGTAGGTTCGGATTCTAGCTGGGAGCAACCACTCCACCATGGCCCCATATGCGATCGTTCAGACCGGCGGCAGGCAGTACCGGGTCCAGCCTGGCAGCGTACTGGATGTCGAAAAGCTCGAGGCGGAGGTCGGCGCGCGCGTGGACCTGCCGGTCCTCCTCGTCTCCAACGATGACCAGCTCATCGTCGGCACCCCACACGTGGAGGGCGCCCGGGTCGTCGCGGAGGTCCAGGACCAGTTCCGCGGTCCCAAGATCATTATCTTCAAGTACAAGTCCAAGACCCGCTACCGGCGCAAGAACGGCCACCGGCAGAGCTACACCCGGCTCCAGGTCCAGGACATCCTGACCGGCGAGGCGGCCGACGCTCCGGCGCCGCCTCCCGCCGTCGAGGAAGCCCCAGCGGCCCCCGTCGAGCCGGAAGCGGCGACGCCCGAGACGCCAGAAGCCACGGAAGCGGCCGAGTCGTAGGAAGGAATCATGGCACACAAGAAAGGCGGCGGTTCCAGCCGCAACGGTCGGGACAGCAACGGGCAGCGCCTGGGCGTCAAGCGGTATGGCGGTGAGCTGGTCCGCACCGGCACCATCATCGTGCGGCAGCGGGGCACGCGGTTCCTGGCCGGTCGCAACGTGGGCCTGGGACGCGACTTCACCCTCTTCGCGCTCATCGACGGGAACGTGAAGTTCGAGTACGCCCTGAAGGGCAAGAAGATGGCGAGCGTCTACCCCGCACCGGAACCGGCGTAGCAGCCAAGGAGCGACCGTGAAGACCGACATCCACCCCGAGTGGCACGCCGAGGCCCAGGTGACCTGCCTCTGCGGCAACACGTTCACCACCGGCTCCACCAAGGCCTCCATCCGCGTGGAGGTGTGCAGCCAGTGCCACCCCTTCTTCACCGGCGAACAGCGAATCGTCGACACCGAGGGTCGGGTGGAGCGCTTCAGGCGCAGGTACAACCTCCAGTAGGCGCCACCCACGGACCGTCGGGGTGAGTCATCTCACCCCGATTCTTTTTCCCCCACCCCGTTAGGTCCATCGGCCGGGAGAGGCCCCATGGCGAACACGTTCACCTACGGCGGTCAGGCCGTCATTGAAGGCGTACTCATCGTGGGGCGCACCGGTGCTTCGCTGGCGGTGCGTCGCCCGGACGGCGGCATCTGGACCGGACGGCTGTCCATGAGCCCCCTCATCCGCGGGCGGCTGGGGCGCACGCCCCTGGTCCGGGGCGTCGTGGTGCTGCTGGGAACGCTCGCCCTGGGGATACGCGCCCTCAATCGCTCGGCGGAGATCGCCATGGTCGCGCCGGACGCCCCTGGAGGCGAGGCCGAGGATGTCCCCGCGCCGGGCCGCGTGGAGCGCGGCGCCATCTACGGCTCGATGGTGGCGGCCGTGGCCCTGGGTGTCGGCGTGTTCTTCCTGCTGCCCCTGCTTGGCGCTCGCGCCCTGGACCGGGTCATCGAATCGTCGCTTGTCAGCAACCTGCTGGAGGGCATGATTCGGCTGGTCATGCTGGTCAGCTACATCTGGCTGATCGGGCGGCTGGGAGACATCAAGCGGGTCTTTGCCTACCACGGCGCAGAGCACATGACCATCCACGCCCACGAGCACGGCGAGCCCCTGGAACCGGACCGGATCCGGGCCTTTCCCAAGGCACACCCCCGCTGCGGCACCGCCTTCCTCATCACCGTGGTGGTGGTCTCCATCCTGGTCTTCTCCATCGTCGGCCGTCCCGCCCTGTGGCTGGCGGCCCTCTCGCGGATCGCGCTGGTGCCGGTCATCGCCGCCATCAGCTACGAGCTTATCCGCTTCGCGGGAACGCACCCCGGCAACCCACTGGCCCGCGTCCTGTCGCTCCCCGGCCTGGCCTTTCAGGCGATGACCACGCGCGTGCCCAACGACGATCAGATCGAGGTGGCTGTCGCGGCGATGTCCCGGGCCCTGGCCGACGATGCCGGTCCTATCGTCGAAACCGACGCCGCATCGTCGCCAAACGGCGCGACGCCCCCCAACGACGCCGCGAGCGGAGATGCAACGTGAACCCGCCCGCGTCGTGTGCTATACTCCATCGCGTTCCGTCCAAAGGCCTGAACTGGCTCCGATGAACGCTCAAGCGTCCTCTAGCCACTGGCTACCCCTGGAAACGCGAGCGTTCACACGGAGGTGAGAAACATGGCTTCTACAATTACGACAGTACCCGACGGCACCGTCCTCAGCCCCAAGGGCTATAGGGCTGGGGCCACCTACGCTGGTCTCAGAACCTACAGCCCCGACAAGCTGGACATGGGGCTCCTCTACTCGGACTCCCTTGCATCCGCCGCCGGAGTATTCACCACGAACCTGGTCAGGTCGCCGTCCGTGACCCTGAGCGAGCGGCACATCGCCGGCGGGAGCGCCCGCGCGGTCATCGTCAATAGCGGCTGCGCCAACTGCTGCGTCGGCGACCAGGGGCTCAAGGACGCGGAGGAGATGGCTGCGGTGACGGCGGCCAAGCTGGGGGTGGCGACCGAGGAGGTGCTGGTGTGCAGCACTGGCCTGATTGGCGTTGAGCTCCCAATGGGCCTCGTTCGCGGCGGCTTGAACAAGCTGGAGCTGGCCAGCGACGCCGGCCACGGCTTCGCCCGCTCCATCCTGACCACCGACGCGATGACCAAGGAGATCGCGGTGTCGTTCCCCGTGGGCGACGCAACAGTGACGTTGGCCGGGTGCGCGAAGGGCTCGGGCATGATTCACCCGAACATGGCCACGATGCTCGCGTTCATCACCACCGATGCCCAGGTGGAGCCCGGCTTCCTCCAGTCGGCCCTGCGCGAGGCCACGGACGCCACCTTCAACATGATCAGCGTTGACGGGGACACCAGCACCAACGACACGGTGTTCCTCCTTGCCAACGGCGCATCGGGCGCCCCAGCGCTCCACCCGGATACCCCGGAATGGGCGCTCTTCACGGAGGCGCTCTACAGGGTGTCCGAGCATCTCGCCAAGGCCATCGCAAGGGATGGTGAGGGCGCCTCGAAGCTCATCGAGGTCGCGGTGGAGGGAGCCGCGAGTCTGGGCGACGCGCGTCTGGCGGCGCGCTCCATCTCCAGCTCCACCCTGGTCAAGACGGCGGTCCATGGCAACGACCCCAACTGGGGCCGGATCATGATGGCCATCGGCAAGAGCGGGGCCGTGGTGGAAGAGGCGACAATCGCCCTCTACATCAACGAAGTGTGCATCATGGAGGCTGGGCTCCCGGTCCCCTACTTCAAGGACGCTCTCATCGCGGAGATGCGCGGGTCGGACGTCCGCATCCGCGTGACCCTGGGCAGGGGCGACGCCGTGGCCACGGCCTGGGGATGCAACATGAGCGAGAGCTACGTGACCTTCAATAGCGCGTACACGACGTAGCGCGACCGGACGGTCCGGGGCGGCCCCCGGCCAGACGGTCGCGTCCGAAGCAGCGAGGATAGCCAAGGGCATGACGAGCGAGCCGCGTCCCACCGTGGTGAAGATCGGAGGCAGCACCCTGGGCCACACCGACACCACCCTGGATGACGTGGCGTCGTTGCAGCGCAGGGGATTGCGCCCCGTAGTCGTTCACGGCGGCGGCCAGGTCATCAGCCAGTGGATGGAGCGCTCCGGCACGGTGGCCCGGTTCATCCGTGGACTGCGAGTGACCGACGACGCCACCCTGGAGGTGGTGGTCGCGGTGCTGGCGGGCCTGGTGAACAAGCAGCTTGTGGCCACGCTGCAAGGGCTGGGCTGCAAGGCCGTGGGCCTGAGCGGCGCGGACGGCGAGTTGCTCCAGGCGCGCGTGATGGACGATGAGCTGGGGTCCGTCGGCGAGGTCACCAACGTCGAAGCCGGGGTTGTCGAGGGTGTGCTGGCCATGGGCGCGGTGCCCGTGGTTGCACCCGTGGCCATCTCCGAGCCGGCGGAGGGCGGCGGCCCCAGGGCGCTGCTGAACGTCAATGGGGACTCGGCGGCCGGGGCCCTGGCGGCTGCGCTGGGGGCGGAGCGGCTCGTCTTCCTGACCGACGTGGAGGGCGTGATGGATGGCTCGCATCGCGTGATCCCTCGGCTCCTGCCGGAGCAGGCGCGGGCGCTGATCGAGAGCGGCGTGGCGGGTGGCGGCATGATCCCGAAGTTGGAGGCGTGCCTGAGCGCCCTGCCGCGGGTGGAGGTGGCGCGAATTGTCGATGGGCGGCAGCCGCACGCCCTGGTCGAATGCCTGGACTCCACCCTCGGAACAGTAGTGGGATGAAGGGGATATAGCCTTGACCAACGTCTTCGGAAGAGGTCCAGCCAACGGCGGCGGGCCGGTGCCGCAAATCAACTGGCGGCCCATCGCTTTTTGGGGCGGCGCGGCGGCCGTGGTCATCGCACTGCTCGTGCTCGTGGGGTGGCTCCTTCGCGTGTACACGGATGTCCTGTGGTTTCGGGGCCTCGGGTACAGCAGCGTATTCCGGACCATGCTCCTGACGCGCGTGTGGCTGTTCTTCGCGGCTGGCTTCGCTTTCGCGGCCATCGCGGCGGCCAACGTCGCGCTAACCTACCGGTTCGGCCGGGGGCCGCAGGTCATCCCGCTGCCGGAGGACACGCTGAGGCTCCTGCGCCCGCTGGTGCTGGCTGGGGCGATCCTTGTCGTGCTGGTGACCGCCCTCATATTCGGCGGAGCCGCCAGCGCGCGCTGGTCAAGCATCCTAGGGTTCTTGAATGCCACCTCATTCGGCATCACCGACTCCCAGTTCGGTCGCGACGTGTCGTTCTACGTCTTCACATTGCCGGTCCACCGGCTGCTGCAAGGGTGGCTACTGGGGTCGGTCATCGTCACCGCCCTGATGACGGCGGCCATGTACTTCGTCCATTTCAGCCTAAGGGGGGCGGTGTTCGCCTTCACCACGCCGGTGCGCATCCACCTGTCCGTGCTGGGCGCCCTCTTGATGTTCGTGTTCGCATATGGGTACTGGCTCGACATACTGAGCCTGGTCTACTCGGACCGAGGCGCGGTCGTCGGGGCCACCTACACAGACGTCCACGCCCGGATCCCGGCCCTGCGGGTGCTCATCGCCATTGTCGGGGCCGGCGGGCTGATCCTGTTGGTCAACGCGGTTTGGGTGCGGCGAGTGCAGCTTCTGGTCGGCGTTGGGGGACTGTGGATTGGGGCGGCGCTTCTGGTCGGCATCGGCTACCCGAGCATCGTGCAGAGGGTACAGGTTAACCCGAACGAGCTACGGCGGGAGACCCCGTACATCGAGCGGAACATCGAAATGACGCGCGCGGCCTTCGCCTTGGACCGGATCGACGAGCGGGACTACCCGCTTTCGGAGGGCCTGGGGGTGACGCAGGGCCTAGTCGAAACCAACCTGCGCACCGTGCAGGACGTTCGCCTGTGGGACCATCGTCCCTACCGCTCGCTCCTGAACCAGATCCAGTTCTTCCGGCCCTACTACACGTTCCCGCACGTGGACTCCGACCGCTATGCGGTCGAGGGCGACGAGGGGGGCCTGAGGCGCCAGGTCCTGGTCGGAACCCGCGAGCTGGACGTGGAGAACCTGCCGGTTGAGGCGCAGAACTGGGTGAACCGGAAGCTCCAGTTCACCCACGGCTACGGCGCCGTCATCTCGCCGGTGACGGAGGTCACCTCCCGGGGCCGCCCCGACTTCTTCCTCCAGGACATACCCCCCAAAGGGACGATCGCCCTGGAGCGGCCCGAAGTCTATTACGGCGAGAGCCGCGAGGACTTCGTCATCGTCAACTCCAACCAGGCGGAGCTGGACTACGAGCCAGAGGAGGGCTCGCCCGTCTACACGACATACGAGGGCACGGGCGGCGTGCTCCTGAGCGGCTTCCTGAGGCGGCTAATGTACGCCATCCAATTTCGGGATGTGAACCTGCTGATCTCCGGGGAGGTCAACCCCGAAAGCCGCATTCAGTACCGGCGCAACGTCCAGGAGCGCATCGGCGTGGTGGCGCCGTTCTTGCGATTGGACTCCGACCCGTACATCGTGGTTAGCCAGGGGAGGCTGTTCTGGATCCAGGACGCCTACACCGTGACGGACCGGTACCCCTACTCCGCCCCCCAGGCGGCCTTTGGCGGGGAGGTCAACTACGTACGCAACAGCGTCAAGGTTGTCCTGGACGTCTACCAGGGCGACCTCCAGTTCTACATCTCCGAGCCCAACGACCCGCTGATCCAGACCCTTGCGAAGATCTTCCCGGAGCTCCTTCTGCCTCTGGAGCAGATGCCGCCGGACCTGAGAGAGCACATCCGCTACCCCCAGGACCTCTTCCAGATCCAGGCGGAACGGTACCTGGTCTACCACATGACGGACCCCTCTGAGTTCTTCAACAAGGCGGACCAGTGGGCCGTGCCGCAGGAGTTCTTCCTGGACGCCACACAGCCACTGGAGCCCTACTACCAGAACATGCGGCTGCCAGGCGAGGACAAGGAGGAGTTCACGCTCCTGCTCCCCTTCACCCCCGTCAACAAGATCAACATGGCGGGCTGGCTGGCGGCCCGCAGCGACGGCGAGCACTACGGCAAGCTCCTCTCCTTCGCGTTCCCCAAGGGCGTCGAGGTCCTGGGGCCGGAGCAGGTGGAGGCCAACATCGCGGCGGACTCCAGCATCACGCGCTACTTCACGCTCGCCTGCGGGGGCCAGGCACGCTGCATCCGGGGCAACCTCCTGGTCATCCCGCTAGAGGGTGCTGAAGGCGGCAACCAGATCCTGTACGTGGAGCCGCTCTACCTCCAGGCCGCGAGCGTGCCCTTCCCGGAGCTCAAGCAAGTCATCCTGGCGGACAACGCCAGCGTAGTCATGGAGTGCTCCCTGGACGGCGCCGTGGCTCTCCTCACGGGCGCCCTGGCCATCGACCCCCGGGAGAACCCCGGTGAGTGCCTATCGGACGAAGTGCTGGCTTCGTTGGCCGCCGCAGCCGCGGCCACGGATACGCAGGCCGGCGCTTCCCCTGGCGACACGACGCCGGTGACCACCACGCCCGGTGACCCGGCCCCCACGGTCACTGCCGATCTGGGAGTGGCCGTGGAGGAGATCGCCAAGGCGCTCAGAGAGATGGAGGAGGCCCTGGACCGGCTGCGCGACCTGGTGGAAGGAGAGTCCCAGTGAACAAGTGGATCGAGATGGAGCAGCAGTACTACATGTTCTGCGCACGTCGTCAGCCCGTTGTCATCGCCCGCGGAGAGGGAACGCGGGTGTGGGATGACGACGGCAAGGAATACCTGGACTTCACCGCGGGATGGGCCTCGGACAGCCTGGGCCACTGCCCGCCTGTGATGGTGAAGGCAATCCAGGAGCAGGCGGCCACCCTCCTTCAGACCTCCAACCAGTTCTACACCATCCCTCAGCTCCACCTGGCGAAGCTCCTGGTGGAGAACAGCTGCCTGGACAAGGTCTTCTTCTCCAACAGCGGCGCGGAGGCCAACGAGGGCGCGATCAAGCTGGCGCGCAAGTATGGCAAGGAAAAGCTGAACGGCGCGTTTGAGATCATCGCCGCCGACAACTCGTTCCACGGCCGGACCCTCACCACGGTTGCGGCCACTGGGAACCCCAACTACCAGGTCAACTTCACCCCCATGACCCCCGGCTTCATTCACGTCCCCTTTGACGACGTGGAAGCAATCAAGGGCGCGACCACGGACCAGACTTGCGCGGTGATGCTGGAACCGGTCCAGGGCGAGGGCGGCGTCAACGTACCGGCCCCCGGCTACCTGAAGGCGGTCCGTGAGTGGTGCGACGAGAAGGGCCTGCTGCTGATTCTGGACGAGGTCCAGACGGGCATGGGTCGGCTCGGAACCCTCTTCGGCTACGAGCTGTACGGCGTGGAGCCGGATGTCATGACCCTGGCGAAGGGCATGGGTGGGGGCGTCCCCATCGGCGCGTTTCTGACCAAAGAGCATTGCAACGTGCTTCGCCCCGGCGACCACGGCTCGACGTTCGGGGGCAATGCCCTCACCTGCGCTGCCGCGTACGCCGCCTGCAACTACATCGTCGAAGAGGGGATGGCCGCCAAGGGCAAGGCGATGGGCGAGCGCCTCCAGGCCGCCCTTGATGCCGTAAAGGCGCGTCACGAGACGTCCGTGAAGGAGGTCCGCGGCGAGGGACTCCTTCTGGCGGTGGAGTTCCACGAGGCCATATCAGGCGACGTGGTGGGACGCTGCAACGAGGAGGGCTTGTTGCTCAACCCAGTGCGCCCCACCGCCGTCCGCTTCATGCCGCCGCTCAACGTCTCCCCGGCCGAGGTTGATGAGGCCGTGGCCCGGTTCGAGCGGGGGCTGACCGCCGCACAGCCGGCCGCCTAGCGGATCGAGCCGGCCCCGTCGTCGCGAGAGAAGGAGCGCAGCAGATGTCGCAGAAAGAGCTGGTGGTCCTGGCCTACAGCGGTGGGCTGGACACCTCGATTGCCATACCGTGGATTCGGGAGCGGTACGACGCGGAGGTGATCACCCTGACGGTGGACCTGGGTCAGGGCAAGAGCCTGGACGGCATGGAGGAGCGGGCCCTGCAAGCGGGCGCCGTGAAGGCCTTCGTCGTCGACGGCAAGGAGGCGTTCGTCCGGGGCTTCGTGTGGCCCGCGCTTCAGGCAGGGGCCGTGTACGAGCGCCAGTACCCCCTCGCCACCGCGCTCGGCCGTCCGCTGATCGCACAGTATCTGGTGGACGTGGCGGAGCGCGAGGGCGCGACCGCCGTGGCCCATGGCTGCACCGGCAAAGGCAACGACCAGGTGCGGATCGATGTCGGCGTGACCTCCCTGGCGCCCCGGCTCCGCATCATCGCCCCGGCCCGCGAGTGGGGCATGACCCGCGACGAGGAGATGGACTACGCCCGCGAGCGGGGCGTGCCCGTGCCCACTACCAAGGCTAGCCCGTATTCCATCGACGAAAACCTGTGGGGACGCTCCATCGAGTCGGGGGTGCTGGAGGACCCGTGGCGCGAGCCCCCGGACGACGTCTTCCAGTGGACACGGTCCGCGCCGCAGACCCCGGACGCCCCCGCGTACCTTGAGATCGACTTCGAGCGCGGGATCCCCGTGGGAGTCAACGGCGAAACGCTGGGGAGCGTCGCCCTCATCGAGCACCTGAACGCGCTGGCCGGCGAGCATGGGGTGGGCCGCGCCGACCACCTGGAGAACCGGCTGGTGGGCATCAAGTCTCGGGAGATCTACGAGCACCCGGCTGCCTCCGTGCTCCACGACGCCCACCGGGCGCTGGAGACCCTGACGCTGGGGCGGGAGCAGCAGCGGATGAAGGAGCTGGTTGCCCAGCAGTACGCAGACGCGGTCTACACCGGCCTCTGGTTCTCCGCGCACCGTCGGGACCTGGACGCCTACGTGCGCAGCACCCAACGTTTCGTTACCGGCGCCGTTCGCGTGCGGCTCCACAAGGGAGCCTGCACGGTGGTGGGCCGCCGCTCGCCCCATGCCCTCTACGCCTATGAGCTTGCCACCTACGACAAGGCCGATACCTTCGACCACCAGGCATCCGAGGGGTTCATCAAGATCTACGGCCTGGCCGCGAGGACCCAGGAGTCCCGCCAGCCCGCGGACGAGGCGAATTCGGGCGACCGATAGGCCAACCTCGGCCACGCCCATCGCCCAACCCCCGACGCGCAGCCCAGGCCCGTCGCCGAGAGAGGCCCCGCAGTGGACCCAACCGCCGAGTCCCGCTCCTACACCGCCTCCATCGCCTACGACCGGAGGCTCTACCGGCATGACATCGCCGGGTCGGTGGCCCACGCCCGGATGCTGGCGAAGCAGGGCATCGTCACCGACAAAGAGGCGGAGCGGATCGTCATGGGCCTTGGCACGGTCCGCGCGGAGATCGAGGACGGCACTTTCCCCTGGCTGGAGGACCTAGAAGACATCCACATGAACATCGAGGCCCGCCTCCACGAGATCGTGGGGGAGGTCGCGGGCAAGCTCCACACGGCGCGCTCCCGCAACGACCAGGTGGCGACGGACACCCGCCTCTACGTGAAGGAAGCCGCATCGGACGCGGCGCGCGCGGCCCGCGGACTCCAGACGGCGCTGCTGGAGCAGGCCGAGGCCCATCTGGACACAGCTCTGCCTGGCTACACCCACCTCCAGCGGGCCCAACCGGTCCTGCTCGCCCACCACCTGCTCGCCTACTTCCAGATGCTCGAGCGCGACATCGAGCGGCTCCAGCAAGCGCGCCATCGTGCCGATGTCCTGCCCCTGGGCAGCGGCGCCCTGGCCGGATCGCCCTACCCGCTGGATCGCGAGTTCGTAGCTCGGGAGCTCGGGTTCAGCCACGTCTCGGAGAACAGCATGGACGCCGTCTCCGACCGCGACTTCGTGCTCGACTACCTGTCGGCGGCCTCCGTCGCCATGACCCATCTCTCGCGGCTGGGGGAAGAGCTGGTTATCTGGTCGTCGGAGGAGTTCGGGTTCGTGCGCCTGGCGGACGCGGACACCACCGGCAGCAGCATGATGCCGCAGAAGCGCAACCCGGACCTGGCTGAGCTGGCGCGAGGGCGCACCGGCCGGGTGTACGGGCGCCTGATGGCGATGCTCACCACCCTCAAGGGCCTCCCACTCACCTACAACCGCGACCTGCAGGAGGACAAGGAGGGGCTGTTCGACGCCGTGGACACGCTGGAATCCACGCTTGCCGCGTTCACTCGCATGGTGTCGGGCGCCCGCTTCGACCGAGAGCGGATGGCCGCGGCGACGGAGGCCGGCTACCTGCTGGCGACGGACCTCGCTGACTACCTGGTCCGCAAAGGGGTGCCCTTCCGCCAGGCCCACGGCGCGGTGGCGGACCTCACACGCTACGCCATCGAGCAGAGAAGGCGCTTCGGTGAGCTGTCGCTCGATGAGTACCGACGCTTCTCCGAGCGGTTCGACGACGACGTGTACGGGGTGACCGTGCAGGGGTCGATTGCAGCCCGCGACGTGCCTGGGGGCACCGCCCCGGCACGTGTGGCGGCGGCCCTCGAAGCGGCCCGGCGGCGGCTGGCGGAGTCGGAGGCTTAGTGAGCGGGGGTGGATGCTGGCGGGCCGTGGTCCGCGGTTCGACAAGCTCACCACGAACGGTGACAGCCGATCTCCAGCGGAAAAGAAATGGACGTTGGTCTGATGTTGGACGCTTTGAGGGTCAGTGAGAAGCCTGCCATGACGAATTTGAGCGAATGAGCGCCGACCAGGTTGCCACCTACGTAGCGTTACTTCGTGGTGTCAACGTGGGCGGCAAGAACAAGATGCCCATGCGGGACCTCTTCATGATGTTCACGCTCGCTGGCTGTGAAGCCGTAGAGACCTACATCCAGAGTGGCAACGTCGTCTTCAAGGCCGGGTCCGCTCTGGCGGCACGCATCCCAACGCTCATCGCGAGTGGAATCGAGGAGCGCTTCGGCTATCGAGTGTCGGTGGTGGTGCGAACGGCGGAGGAACTGAGAGACGTTGTCAGGGACAACCCTTTCCTGAGCGCCGGGGTCGACGCGGAGAGATTGCACGTCGCGTTCCTCGCTGATGTCCCTGAAGACGATCGAGTCGCGCAGCTAGACCCTGACCGCTCGCCCCCGGACGTCTTCCAAGTGCGCGGCCGCGAGATCTTTCTGTACTGCCCCAACGGTCTGGCACGAACCAAACTCACCAATGGCTACTTCGACTCGAAGCTAGCGACCACCAGCACCGTACGGAATTGGCGGACCACGCTCACGTTGCTGACGATGGCCGACCGTTGATGAGGACGCTGTCAATCCGCTGTGCCATCGCACCTCTCTCTGACGCGGGGCCCTAGCGGCCCACGAACGGGGGCTCGCTGAGAGCGGAGACGCCCCAGACAGCAACGCGGCATCCCAAGGGGAAAAAGAATGGACATTGGGCTGATGGTGGAGGGGCAGAACGGCCTCACGTGGGAGCGATGGCTCCACATCCTGGCGATGGCGGAGCGGCTGGGCTTCCCCTCCCTCTTCCGCTCCGACCACTACTTCATCGGCTCTCAGCGTAGCTCCATCGAAGCGTACCTGTCGCTGGTGGTGGCGGCCAGGGAGACGCGGCGGCTGCGTTTCGGGCCGCTGGTCACCCCCGTCACGTTCCGCGAGCCGGTCAACGTGGGCCGCATGGCCGCCCAGCTCGACGCCCTCAGCGGCGGGCGCTTCGTGATGGGGCTGGGCGCTGGGTGGAACGAGCCCGAGCACCTGGCCTACGGCATCCCCTTCCCACCCGTGCGCGAGCGATTCGACCGGCTGGAAGAGGCCATCGAGCTCATGCGCGCGCTCTGGTCTCCCGGTCCCGCCACCTACGACGGTCGCTACTACCGCATCGATGGCGCCGATGCCCTCCCAAAGCCGTCCGCCGGGCGCCCGCCGCTGCTGATCGGTGGGTCCGGCGAGCAGCGAACGCTTCGCCTGGTGGCGCGCCACGCGGATGAGTGGAACGCGGTGAACATAGGCGCGGAGGCCTACGCCCATAAGGTGGAGGTCCTGGAGCGCCACTGTGAGGCCGTGGGGCGCGACCCGGCCACGATTCGCCGCTCCATGATGGCGTTCGGGATCGTCGGACCGACGCAGCCGGCCGTCGACTCGGCGAGCCGCGCCGTGATGGCCATGTTCCCTGGTCGAGGCCCCACATCGCCCGAGGAGTTCCAGCGAGGGGCCAGGGAGCGCGGAATGATCGTCGGCGGGACGGAGGAAGTGGTGGAGCGCCTGGGCAGGCTGGCCGAGCTCGGCCTGCAAGAGGTCCAGTTCCAACACTTCGACTTCGATTCAGACGACGTGCCGGAGTACCTGGCGTCGGAGATCGCACCGAAGGTCGTATCGCTCTAGCAGGGCGCGCTCTGCACCCATGCTGAGGGTACCCGAACGGGCAGGGCTCACCGCGAGCGCTCTCAGCCAACGCTCCCCAACACAAGAGCGGCCAATGGCCGCCGCTCACCGCAGAGCCGGCAGCACCTCGCGCTCCAGCAGATCCAGCTGAGCTTCCTGGTTGTTGGACGCAAAGCGGATGATAACCTCGTCCGCGCCGGCCGCGGCGTACTCCCGCACCCGCTTCACGACGCCCTCCGCCGGCCCGAAGGGCCCCCAGCGCTCGCCCCAGAAGTTGAGCCCGTAGTAGCGCTGGATCCAGTCGGTGGCCTCGGCGCGGGCGGCTTCGGCGTCCGGCCCCAGGTTCACTGTCATGTAGAATACCGCCCGCACGGCGTCGGGGTCCCGGCCCTGGGCGCGGGCCTCATCGCGCACGCGGCCCCGCACGCTGGTGAACTCCTCCGGCGAGTCGGAAATGGAGATCATGCCGTCGGCGAGCCGCGCGGTGCGGGCGTACTGCCGCTCTCGCCCCTCCCCGGAATGGGAGGCCAGGAGGATCGGCACGCCGGGCCGCTGGTGGGGCCGGTAGCCTATGGATGCCCCGTCCAGCGTAATGTGCTCCCCGTGGTAGGTCGTCGGCTCGCCGGACCAGAGGCGGTGCAGGACTTCCACCACCTCCTCCAAGCGTCGCGCGCGGCGACGCCGGTCGACCCCGGCGGCGGCCCATTCTTGTTGCTGTTCGGGGTTGAATGCGCCCCCGACGCCGATGCCGAGCGTCAGTCGGCCGCCCGAGATCAGATCCAGAGTGGCCGCCGTCTGAGCCAGGAGCACCGGGTGGCGCAGCGCGCCGAGAAGCACCGCCGTGCCCAGGCGCGGCCGTGTGGTCCACGCCGCGACGGCCGCGAGGGTAGCCAGCGGCTCCAGGCGTGGCTTCGCCGTGAGGCTATCGCCCACCCAGAGCGAGTCGATGCCCATCGCCTCCGCCCGCTCCGCCACGGAGCGCACCGTTCCCACCGGCACCGGGTCGCGGCCCGTCAGGACGATGCCACGGGTGGGCAGCAGCAAGCCAATCTGGAGTTTCTCGTCGGTCATTTCTTGCCCTTTCGTGCGCGAACAGCGGATGTCACCCATGGACTGGGCGTCGACAGCCCTGGCTTGACAAGCTTACCACGGACGGGAGTTGCGGCTCACTCTTATCCGTTTGACACGGTGGGTTGGGCGGCATAGCATTCGCTCGCCAGTCCCTCCCTTCGGGCACTCGGCGATACGACACCTAGCTGGATGCAGCACCATGACCACCCCCAACGACCAAGAGTCTCCGACGAACGCTCCGTACAACGTCATCGGCACCAGGCCCGTGCGTCACGACGGGGTGGACAAGGTCACCGGCAGGGCCATGTACGGGGCCGACATCCAGCCGCCGGGGGTCATCCACGGCAAGGTCCTTCGCAGCCCCCATGCCCACGCCCGCATCCGGGGCATCGATACCAGCAAGGCCGAGGCCCTGCCCGGAGTGAAGGCCGTGGCGACGGCCGGCGACTTCCCAGTCTTGGGAGGCGGGGGCATCGACTTCGCGGACCCCCAAGCCGCCGTCCAGATGCTCGCGTCGAACATCCTGGCGAACGGCAAGGCGCTCTACGTCGGCCACGCGGTTGCGGCAGTCGCGGCGGTCACCGCCGCCATCGCAGAGGAGGCCGCCCGGCTCATCGAGGTGGACTATGAGGTGCTGCGCCCGGCCGTCACCATAGCCGACGCCACGAAGGAAGGCGCGCCCCTGCTCCACGACACCTAGACCACCCGGTTCCGCGTGGCGCGCATGGGGCTGGGCGACGACACCGGCGTCAGCAGTAACGTGGCAGCCCACGTCCAGTTCCGGGGCGGGGACATCGAGAAGGGGTTTCAGGAGGCCGCCTTCGTCGTGGAGCGGGAGTTCTCGACCCAGACGGTCCACCAGGGCTACATCGAGCCCCACACCTCGACGGCGGACTGGTCCCGTGAGGGACGACTGACCGTGTGGATGTAGGGAGTCAGCGGAATGGGACAGTTTTGAGGCGCAGATAACCGAAGACACTCAGGGCTGGTCGAGGCTCCACCGGAGGGGTAGGGTACCCCCGGAAGGAAGGAGCCAAGCAT
>PVBE011644040.1_pt1 | contig 26039 bp, 20 predicted proteins | sample 1631181 | NCBI WGS metagenome assembly PVBE01 (sample SAMN08397723, study PRJNA350692) | Marine metagenome, whole genome shotgun sequencing project. | isolation source: water | place: Pacific Ocean | collected 2012-04 | reverse complement strand
GTCCGGATCCCTGCCCACCTGGATGCGCCGCCCGCGGCCGAGGGTGACCATGATCTCGCCAGGCTGAGGTGCGTCCGCGCGTTCATCTCGCTGAGGTCCACCACGATGACCCCCGCGGCGTGGAGCGCAGCGACGGTGCGGGCCATCTTGGAGACCAGCCGCACACGGGTCGCCAGCCGGACGCCGTGCTGGTCGCGGAACGTGCGGGTGAACAACCGACACAGCGGCCAGGCGTCGGGCACGTAGCGCATGGTGTACCCGACCGGCACCCCGTCGGCGCTGAAGAGGAGCTGATCGGGCTTGACCACGTGAGGATCGCTGACCGCCGCGAGCTCCGCGACCTTGGCCGCGGAGGGGCACGCCGCCGGGTCGTCGAAGACCTTGTAGGCGACGTCGCCGCGCGCGTAGACCGCGCCCTGGCCGCCCCGCGCCACGAAGTCCGCGGCGCGCAGTGTCAGGGGGCCGGAGCCCGGCAGGAGGAGTCGCGGGGCGCTCACCTCAGAACGCCGCGAAGGTGCCGGTGGCGAGGGCCCTCGATTGCAGCGCGATGCTCTGCGACACGAAGTCGGCGAGGCCCGCCAGCGTGTCGGTGTCGGCGTCGCCAAGTTCGACGTAGCGCGTGAAGCCGGCGTCCGCGGCGAAGCTGCGCAGGTAGCGACCCACGTCACCGGTCTGCACATTCACGCCTACCAGCACCGAGGCGACGGACTCGAGGTGCTCGCCGCGCACCGCCTCGGTCAGGGCGCGCTTCACCTCCGTCGGCGTCATCGTGGACGCGTTGTCGCACCCGTCGGTGATCACGAAGACGATGCCGTTGGCGGCGAAGTCGTGGTCGACCAGCGTGCGTCCGTAGCGGGTCACCGAGGCGACCGCGTTGTGGGCGGCGTCGTAGAGCGCAGTGGTGCCGCCGCTCTTCAGGCTGCCGTCATACCGCGCGGGGTCGCACTCGCCGAGTGGCTTGAATCCGTGGACCTCGTCGAGCGCGTCGTCGAAAGCGACCACCCGCAGGAGCAGGTTGTCGGCGCGGGGAGAGCGGTGGCACGCGCTCACCACGGCCTGGATGCACGCTTCGATCTCGGGCCGGAACGCATCGACGCTGCCGGAGCAGTCGGCCGCGAGCGCGACGAGGGTGTACTCGGAGGCCCCGAGTTGTCCCAGGCCGGCCGCGGAGAACCCGTAGGGCGCCCCAGGGATGGCGTGGTGCTCGAGGAAGTCGTCGTCGAGGATGGGCATGGCTCTTCTCCTTTCAGCGCCGCTTCAGGCGGCGAGGAATTCGGTGGTCGTGCTGGTGCGCATCCCGAGCCCCGCCAGGTCGCGCAGGAACTCGTCCTGGTACGCCTCGAAGCCGGGCACCGGGCTCGTAGCGTCGGTGAGCAAGACCATCTTCGCGACGTAGGTCGGGTCACTGAACTCCGCCGCGATGTCGCGCACGGTGTTCGCCAGGCAATGCGAGCCGGCCTCCCCCGCGAGCAGGATCACATCCGCCCGCTCGAGGGTGTCGATGAGGCGCGCGTTGACCTGCGTGTCGGGGTCCTCGGGGTCGGGCACCTCGGCCTGCACGGCGGAGAAGTGCTCGGTCCACAGATTCGAGCCCTTGGTCACGTAGTTGACGACCCCGAACCGCTCATCTTCCCAACGCTTCAGCGCCCGAAGAGGTCCGGCACCACGTTGTGCCCGGCGCTCCCGATGATGCAATGCGGCGGCCAGACCGTGTGCGGATACCGGCCACCCGACTCCAGCGCCCGCAGGTACTCGAGGGCCCGGCGTCGCGCGCTCGGCAGGGTGGTCGTCCAGCGCCCGCTCTCGACGTCTGCGACCGTGATCGTGGTGAACGGCCCCGGGTGCGCACCGCTCCCATCCGACCAGAAGACCGGGTGCGCGATGTCCACCGGGTGATGGCTGTCGAGCGTCACGTGCACGTCCGCGATCTTCGGGGCGAGGCGGTCGACCATCGCGGACAGCCGCCCCATGTCGGCGTCTGCCCCCGGCACGAAGAGCGAGCCGTCACGCGGGTCGCAGAAATCGTTCTGCGGGTCGATGACAAGCAGATGGATGTTCATGGCGAGTCCTTTCTTCCATAACGACTGATTATTTGTCGTTATGACTCTTATCCTTGTCGCCGGACTTGTTTCGTCAAGGGAGGCCCACAAAGAAGATGTGAGAGACGGCTACGGCTGGACGGCCTGGAGAGCGCTGTGGGCCGCGCGAATCCCCGCGAAGAAGGAGATCGACGTGCGCGCCACGCGTCGACGACGTACGTCGAGCGGACGGCGTGCGGGAACGGTTCGTGACGCCCGTCGATGATGAAGTCACGGTGCCCGCAGCAGCGCGAGGTTGCGCAGCGTGAGCTCGAGTCCGAACGCCATCGTCCCGTCGTCACGCAGGTTTGGAAGACCGCAGCGCACGGACATTTCGCGCGACGAGGGGGCGAAAAGCGATGCTTCGAAAAGGCGAAACCCCGGTCGACCGCCAGGACGGCAGTCTTCCGGGGTCTCTAGGGGCGCAACACCGAGGGCCGGGGGAGACCATCGGTCGGGGGAGCTGCGCCCCGAGACGCCGGTTGTGCGTTGGGAAGAACCTTCGGGGGAAAGGGCTCGTTCCGGCGTCTCGATGTATGCAACATCCGGTCGGCGAGGGTTTCTTTCCGCGGGGGCGAAAAAAATGTTCGTGCCGGCGCATGAATCGATGGGCGACGGAGCGCGCGCGGCGTTCGTGCTGCACGGCGTCCTGGGTTCTGGCTCGAATTGGCGCGGCTTCGGACGAAGGCTCGCGCGAGCCCATCCGGACTGGCGTTTCGTGCTCGTGGATCTGCGCCACCACGGCGACTCCCACGGCGCCCCGCCGCCCGACACAGTCGCGGCGTGCGCGGCAGACCTGGCCACCCTCGCCGCCGAGCTCGGGGCACCCGAATCGATCCTCGGCCACTCCTTCGGCGGGAAGGTCGCGCTGGCCTACGCCCGCGACCACGGCGCTGCGCTGCGCACGGTGTGGAGCCTCGACTCGCCGCCCGGACCCAGCCATGAGGGCGCCCGGGAGGTCGAAGAGGTGATCGATGCCATCCGAGCGCTCGAGGTCCCCGTCTCCCATCGCGACGAAGCGGTGGCGCATTTCACGGCCCTCGGCTTCTCGGCCGCGCTCGCCGGCTGGATGACCACCAATCTGCGCCGCACGGAGGCCGGCTTCGTCTGGCGCTTCGCCACAGGGCCGATCGCGACCCTGCTCGACGACTACCGGCGCCTCGACCTGTGGCCGTTCGTCCTCGAGGCGTCTCAGGAGGTCCGCATCCTGCGCGCGGGAAAGAGCGATCGGTGGTCCAGCGCAGACGCGGCCCGCGTGACCGATGTGCTGCCGGACGCCGGCCACTGGGTGCACATCGACGATCCCGCGGGTCTCGCCGCGCTGGTCGCGCCGACCTTCACGCGGGCGCGGGCATGAGGCGCGTCGCCTGGGTGTGCGTGGAGCACCAATCGGAAAAGCGGACCGAGCACGAGTCGGGCAACGCTGGCAGGGGCAAGGCGCGAGGAGGAGGCGTGCCGAGGCACGTCGACGACGAGCAACGCCGCCCCTGTCTGCGTGGCCCGTCTCGGGCGACGGGAGCTTTTCTGATTGGTGCTCTAGCGCTGCTCGCGTGCGCCGACGGCGATCTGGACGACGCCGACACAGGCGCGGCGGCCGAGGCTGCCCCCTCTCCACCTCCACTCGACGCCGCCGCGACGGGGGCCGACACCGGCGCGCCGACCACCTGCGGCGACGGCGTGTGCGAGCGCCCCGAGCAATGCCTGAATTGCGCGCAGGATTGCGGCCGCTGCCCGCCCGCCTGCGGGGACGACCTGTGCGAGGAGCCGGAGGAGACCTGCGCCCAATGTCCGCGCGACTGCGGTGAATGCCCGCCGGTCTGCGGCGACGGGATGTGCGTCGCCGCAGAGACGTGCGAGTCGTGCGAGGACGATTGTGGCCGATGCCCGTGGCCCGCCGAGTGGGCCGCCCTCGAGGACGAGCTTCTACGTCTGGTCAACGCGGAGCGAGCGACTGCCACCACCTGTGGAGGCGCCCAGGTCGCCGCCTCACCGCCGCTGACGATGCAGCCAGCGCTACGCGACGCGGCGCGGACCCATTCCCAGGACATGGCGACCAACAACTACTTCGCCGAGCAATCTCCGGACGGTCGCGGCTTCGCAGACCGCGCCGCCACCGCGGGCTACGACGGTCGCCCCGACGCGCAGAGCATCCGGGCTGCGACGGAGACGGCGGAGGCGACCTTCCGCCAGGCCATCGGCGCAGGAGGCTCCTGTCGCACCCTGACAAACGGCGCTTTCACCGAGGTCGGCATCGGCTACGCCCGCGACGACGCCTCCGACTTCGTCCACTACTGGACGCTCGTCTTCGGCAGTCGGTAGAGCACCAATCAGAGCTCTTCTGAGAGGTGCTCCAGCTACTTTCTACGTTTCAAGCGCGCGAGGCCGGCCTGGCCGCGGCGGTCGTTCGGCGCGCGTTTGAGCCCCGCTTCGAACGCGCGGCGCGCGTCGTCGACCTGGTTGAGGCGCTCGTAGACCTCGCCCAACGCGAAGTAGCGCGCCGGGCCCGTCATCTTCAGGCTGTTGGCCACCTCGTAGTGCTGCGCCGCCTCGACCAGCTGGCCGCGGCGCTTCAGGTCACCTGCCCAGTAGCGGTGGTAGTCGTAGAGCGCGTCGGACCCCCGCAGCGAGAGCAGCAACGCGAAGATTCCGGCGACCTGCAGCCCCGCGCGCACGTACGCCTGGTCCGAGTTCTTGCAGACGCGCGGGCACACCGCGAGGCCCACCGCGCCGGCGAGCACGATGGCGAGCAGCCCGGCCCCTTCCAGCGGCAGGCCGAACCAGATGACGGCGAAGGTGATGGCGGAAGCAGCGGCGGCGGTCATCGACCCCGTGATGGCGTCAACAGGCCGCGCCTTGACCAGCCAGTCGTACGCGGGCTTCAGCGGCGCGAGCAGCCGGCCAGCGGGGCGGGCCACCGCCAGGAACCAAGCGTCCGGGAAGAGCAGGATGTAGTAGAGGCCGATCATGTAATACGAGAACCAGCCGATCTTCAGGTCGATGACCTCAACCAGAATGTGGAAGAGCGGGCCGGTGATGCAGGCGATCGGGCGCAGCTTCGGGACCAGGAACGCCGCCGCCACGAAGTACTGCCAGACCATGATCGCGTGGGCGGTGAACGAGTAGCCGCCCATCGCGCCCGTCCCGAAGAACTCGGCCCACCACGTCAGGAAGCCGCGCATGCTGTCGGTCTGGATGATGCGTTCGAGCGCCCATCCGTCGAGCCAGTAGCGCGTGGTCTTCGTGACCGCCGTGTAGAAGTAGACGATCGACACCTCGACGTAGATGAGCTTCGCGGCCCACGAGAGCACGTGGCTCCCCTTGGTCTTGGGCTCGTTCTCCACCCCCGGGAGCGCGTCGTGCGGCAAAAACCAGCACAGCAGCAGAACCAGCGCGAGCAGGTAGTGGTGCTGGTAGCTGTCGCCCTGACTCCAGAAGTAGATCCCGCCGTAGATGGCCGTCAGCCCGTAGAGCGAGCCTCGGGTCGCGATGCCCAGCGCCACCCGGAGCGACAGGAAGCCGCCGACCAGGTAGAGCACGCCGATCACACCCGGGGTGGGCATCGGCAGCAGCGAGTCGAACACCGGGATGTGCGACACGTTGAACCCGCCGGCCCCATAGCGCGGGGCGTGCAGGAACATCAGCATCCACATGTCGAAGGCGAGCATCCCGAAGACGACCACCCGGAACATCGTCAGCCGGGTCCGCAGCGCCTGGTTTTCGAACCAGAAGCGGTTCCAGCGTTCGACCAACGTCACGGCGTCACCCTTTTTACACGCACCGCTACCCACCGGTAACATTCCGGCAGATTCGGGCACTCTGAGCGACGCGCTTCGCAGGATCCATGCCGTCTGCGGCACCCGGCTTGCGCCGGCCCGACGACGACGTGGATCATCGCGCCCATGCGCGCGCTATCTGTTGTTGCCTTCGCTTTCGCCGGTTGCATACCACAAGCTGGCGGCTCCTCCGACGACCCCGACATGAAGGTCGTCGTCGGCCCTGCCCTCGACGGGGGCCGTCAGCTCCAGGACAGCCAGCTCCAGGTCGACGGCGACCCCGGCGGCACACCAGACGGCGACACGTCCGATGACGGCGGCGGCCCGGGCGATGCGGGCCCTGACGAGGGCGACCCGCCCGACGGCCCGGCTCCCGACATGCCGGCGGGACCCCCGCCACCGGAGTGCGACGACGGCGAGGACAACGACGGCGACGGCCGCTTCGACCTCGACGACGGCGACTGCTCCAGCTCCGCCGACCCGCGTGAGTCGGGGGGCATCGAGGGCGCGCAATGCGGCAATGGCGCGGACGACGACGAAGATGACCGCATCGACTTCCCGAACGACCAGGGCTGCGCCGCGGCGGGCGACGAGAGCGAGATGGACACCGTCTTCGTGCCCGAATGCGTCGACGGTGAGGACAACGACGGCGATGGCCTGACCGACTACCCGAACGACCCCGGCTGCCAGGGGCGCGGCGATGGCACCGAGACCGATACGCCGACCGCGCCCGCGTGTGCGAACGACGAAGACGACGATGGAGACGGCGCCAGCGACTACCCGGACGACGACGGCTGCGAGGCCGCGGGCGACTTCAGCGAGGTCGGGCCCTGCGGCGAGGACGCGCAGGTCATCGACCTCGAGCAGAACGGCACCCACGATGGCGACCTCGCGGGCGCGCCTGCGCTGTTCGTCGGCACGTGCGGTGGCGCGGCAGGCGGCGAGAACATCTTCCGCTACCGCCTCGAGCGGCGGCTCGAGCGGCTGGTCATCAGCACCGTCCACGAGCAGACGGAGTGGCCGACGGTCCTGTACGTGCGCCGCGCCTGTGCCGCCGACGCCGACATCCTGTGCGACCGCGGCCCCAACCAGATGGCGCCGGGCGCGACCCTGGTGCTCGACGACCCAACGCCCGGCACCTACTTCATCGTCGTCGACACCGGCAGCCGCAACGGCGCCGGCGCGTATCGCCTGTCGGTCGAGGAGGTCGAGATTCCGGCCTGCCGTGACGAGGTCGACAACGACGAGGACGATCTGATCGACGCCGCCGACCCGGGCTGCGTGGAGGCCGACGACCGTGACGAGGCGGACCCGGACGAACCCCCCGCCTGCAGCGACGGGGTCGACAACGACGAGGATGGCGCGATCGATTACCCGGACGACGCCGACTGCGAGTTCGCTGGTGGGGTCATGGAGGCACCGGTCTGCCCGGGCGGACCGCCGACGATCCCCGTCGGGCAGCAGGGCGGCGTCTTCCCGTTGCCAGCGGCGATGGGGCTCGGCGGATCGCAGGCCAGCTGTGATCCGGCGCGGAGCGCAGAGGCGGTGCTCGTGATCGACCTCGACCTGCCGTCCGACATCACGGTCACCGTGAACGATGGCGAGATGCCGGCGCGCCTGGCGCTCTACGCGCGGACCGACTGCAACGACCCCGACAGCGAGCTGGCCTGCCGATCCACCCAGCAACCGGACCGTCCCCTCGTGCTCGAGGCGGTCCCGCGCGGGCGCTACTACGTGCTCATCGAGCTCAACTTCGTGGCGCCGGGCATCGAGCGCACGGCGACGGTGCAGATCCAGAGCGTGATCACCGACTGCAACGACGAGGTCGACAACGACGGCGACGGTCGCATCGACCTCAACGATCCCGGGTGCGAGCACAGCCGAGACCCGAGCGAGGCCGACCCGATGGTGGCGCCGCAATGTGGTGACGGTCAGGACAACGACGAGGACGGCGAGATCGACTACCCCGACGACCCCGGCTGCGACGCCGCGGGAGACGACGACGAGGCGGACTGGCGAGCACCAGCGGTCGGGCTCGAGGGCCGCTTCGGCGTCATCGACGGCGACGGCTGGATTGTGTGCCGCGCCGACGACAACTCCGCGTGGGTCGCCTCCAACAGCAACGGCAACTACCAGGCGAGCCTCATCTGCCAGCACCTCGGATATGCACGCGCGGACATGTGGGGCGGCACCTGCGGCACCGTCTGCGGCTACTGCAACATGGCCGGGCAGGAGCGGTACGACAACAACGGCGGAAACGCGGACCGCCTGGGCGTGACCGTGCACTGGCGCTGCATTCGCGAACCCTGAACGTCAGGTTTCGGGCGCACCCGGACAAAAGTTTGAATACCTGGGCGTGCCGCGCGTCGTGTGCGTACCAAAGGGACTGCCGGGCGCCGCACGATGCACCTACAGTGCGCGAACCAGAACTAGGGGGATCCAGATGCTTCGTCTCTTCATTTTCTTCTCTGCGTTGGTCCTGACGGCCGGCATGACGGTCACCACCAGCTCAGCCGCCGATGCGGGACCGAGGATGCGCAAGGGGTCGAAGGCGCCGGCGAAGGCGAAGCCGAGGATGATTCTCGCGCCGGGCACCTCGCGGCCGGTGACAGACAAGGCCGCCGCTCGCAGATCTCCGGCTGAGCGAGGCGTGACATTCACGTGCTCGGCGTCCCCGCACAGCGGGAAGCTGCTGGCCGAGACCGGGCCTAACGTCGAGCTCATGGTGCACCTCAAGGCGCACGGGCGCTTGCCGGCGCAGAAGAACGTCAAGGTGGTCGTCCACCAGCCCGACGGCCCGAAGGCCGGGATGAGCAGCAACATCTGCACCAGCAGCTTCAAGAAGGGCGTGGTCAGCACGACCGTGAACTTCCCGCCGGTGAAGAAGGGGTCGAAGGGCATCGGGGCGCTGCCGACCTTCACGTGCAAGGCGAGCCTCACGAAGGCCGCGTGTGAAGCGGCGCCGAAGAAGCCTCGCTGAATCGCGCTACCGCCGCGTCGCCTCACCGGTGACGGGGTCGAGCGCCCACCATCCATCGCCCGCGTCGTAGACCACCCGGTCACCCTCGACGCGGGTGTTCGACGCCCGCGCCGGGACCGGCACTTCAGGTCCCGTCAGCCGCCGGCCCTCTCGCACCCAGTGAACGTGGCCGCCCGCCGAGGAGATCCACAGCAGGGTCCCGTCGCCGAGCTGAACGGCGCGGTCGCTCCGGCCGTCGTGGGTGATCTGCGTCAACTTCGGACCGCTCGCGAGCCAGACATCCGTGGCCGGCGGTGTCTGCGAGCGCGCAAAGGCGACACCACGCGGGCCCATCGACAGCTGGGGCAACACGTGGTCGGCGACCATCGACCCATCGAGGTGGAGTCGACGCTCGAGGTCGACTCGCGCCCGCCCGTCCGGGGTGGCCGCGAGGACCCGCGCGACCGGCTGGTCACCGCGCCAGAGCGTCTTGAGCGGAGGGGCCTCGTGCGGCGGTGGTCCGGGGTCGGGGACCACCCGCGTCGGCGCCGGATCGGTGCACGCGGCGAGGAGCAAGAGGGGGAGCAGGCGGGCCAAGGCCTCGAGTCTACCGCGTGATGGCGAACTTGAGGCCGTCAGTCCAGTAGCGCTTGTCGTTGGTGTAGTAGAGATACGCGCTGCTGGCGGGGCCGGTGTAGGTCCCGGGCACGGACGCGACGAGATCGATCGGGATCTCGGCGACCTGCTTTGGCTTCAGCTGGTCGAAGTAGAGGACCACCTCACGAGCGCGGGTCTCGTAGAAGGCGATGAGCCCCTTCTCGCGCAGCTCCTTGAGCTGCCAGTTCTGGAACGTGAGCCCGCCCGGCAGGCCGACGCGCGCCACGGTCATCGGCTGACCGGCGTCGGTGGTGTTCGAGACCGTCGCGACGAGCCGAACGGACTCGCCCATCTTCACGGTCTCCTTCTCGAGGCGGGTCTTCACCGAGACGGCCACGTCGGGCGCCGTCGCTGGCTTCAGCGAGCGGTAGTCGACGGCGATGCTGTAGGGCAGCTTGGTGGCCCCCTGGTTGGTGACCTCGATGGTGTTCTTCCCCTTGCGGAAGTGCTTCGCCAGATCGTCGAAGGCCAGCGGCTCCCGACGCCCCGCGGCGTAGCGCTGCGAAGGCACGGCGACGCCGTTGACGGTGACGAAGACCTCGCCCGGCTTCTGCATGACGCGCGCCTTGGTGGCGTACTCGGTGAGCGCCTTCAGCGTGAGCACGGTCGCCTGGGTCGCCCCCCACTGGCCGTGGCCGCCACGCTTCTTGTTCAACCACTGCACGGACCTGCGGATGGCGTCCTGGTCACCGTCCGCCTCGACCAGCGCGAGCAGGGCGAGCGCGGTGGTCTCGATGGTGAGGTTCACCCCGCCGCTGCGCGTGATGCTGTGGTTGGCGCCGGGCCACGAACCGTCGTCGGCCTGCATTCCGAGCAACCGCTGGGAAGCCGTCAGGCCCAGCGGACGCTTGTCCGGGAGCGCCAGCAGCGTGTTTGCGGCCAGCGCCAGCAGGTACGGATCCTTGGTGGCCGAGGATAGCTTCACCTGCGCGTCGATCTCGCGCTGGAACTCCGCCGCCAGACCCGCTTTGGCCAGGGAGTAGCGGATGTAGGCGTTGGTGACCTCGGGGGAGGCGCGCCCAAAGCTGTCGAGCGCCTTGCCGTCGCGCAAAAACCCACCCTTGCCGTCGCGCCGCTTCTTGAGCCAGTCCCGGGTGCGCCGGAGCATGCCCTCGTCGACGGCGTACATCCCGCGCATGTCGCTGAACTCGAGCAGCCCGTACGCGGTGAGCGCCTCGTGGGCGGGCGCGCGTCCGAACCACTCGTACCCCTTCGACTTCGCCTCGAAGCCGACGAGCTTCTGGTAGCCCTTGTCGAGCAGCCGGTCGATGCGGCCGGCCAGCTCCGCGTCCGCGACGTCGTTGGCCTGCATGTACTGCTTCACCATGACGTTCGGGTAGTGCGTCGCGCTGGTCTGCTCGAAACACCCGTGCGGCTCTCGCACCAGGCCGGCGATGCCCGTCAGCAGCGTCGACACCGGGCTCGCGTAGAGCTTCAAGCTGACGTTGATGCTGCCGGGCAGAGCTTCGCCGAGGTCGAAGGTGTGCACGTCCTTCGCCTGGCTGGTCCCGCTGCGCTGCTCGCTTTGCGGGAAGCCGAGCGGGACCACGTTGACGCGCCGCGTGAACTCGTCCTTCAGGCCGCCGGCGTTGGCCGCGAACATCACCGCGGACTCGCCCTGAACGCCGGTCACCTCGACGTCGTAGTACAGGCTCGCGCGCTTGTGCGCGGCGAGCTTGGGGCTGTCGAGGGCGACCGCATTCTTGAGCGTAAGCTGGTCGCCGAACGACGCGTTGAGCGACACCGGCAGGTCGCGGTCGACCTCGTTGGAGAGGGTGAGCGGCAGCTTCATGATGTCGCCCTGGCTCACCTCGAGCGGCAGCTTGACGTTCATGCTGAAGGGCAGCTTCGACGCGATGACCTTCTCGGCGCGGCCCGGAGCACCGCCGCCGACGCCTTCGGCGAAGACGCGGAACGAGGTGATCGCGTCGGAGACCGGGAAGGTGATGGTGGCCTTGCCGTCCTTGCCGGTGCGCACGACCGGGCTCCAGTAGACGGTCTCGCGGAAGTCGGTGCGCGGGCCGGCGTATTCGAGCGGGTAGACCGGCACCGGGAAGACGCGCACGGGCGCCCAACGCGGACCACGGCGCCGGCGCCGGGCCCGCTTCTTCTTCGCCTGCTTGTTGTTGCCGCGGTCGGCCTCGTCCCAGTCTTTGTCCGCACCGGCCATGTCGCCGCGCGCGACCTCGGTGCCCATCGCCCGCCCTTGGCCTCGCTCGCCGATGATCTTCGCCATCGCCTGCGGGGCCGGATCCTGAGCCGCGACGGGCGGGGGCGGCGGTGCGGCGACCACAGCCTCCGGCTCGGGCATCGCCGCAGGTTCTGCCGGGGGCTCGCGCTCCTTCTCCGCCCGCTTCTCAGCTGCGCGGGGCGCTGGCCGGGCCATGGGCTTCATCGGCTTCGGCTTCGGGCGGGGCTTTGCCCCGGCGCCCTTCCGGTCGTCGAACACCTTGCCCCGCGGCCGACGCAGCGCGCCGTCGATGACCCCGGGCGCGCGGCGCAGACCACCCCCAGCTCCAGTCGCGACCTCGAGCACGGGCTTGGGCGGCTCCAGGACGGTGCGCCACTCGAATTTCCGCCAGCCGCGCGTACCCATCAGCAGCTCGAGGGCGAGGGCCGACTTCTTCTCCGTGAGATCGAGGTAGAAGTTCGGCTCCTCGATCTTCCCGGGCACCTCCGGCTCGAGCAGGAGCCGGCTGAGCATGTGCCCGGTCTTGTCGTCGGCGAAGCTGAGCACGGTGTCGTCCACGACGGCGACGGCGAGCTCCGCGGGCTGGGGCTCGCAGGTCGGGCCGGTGGTGGTCACGGTCACCGCGACCTGCTGGCGCGGGGTGTAGGTCTTCTCGCTCGGCTCGAGCTTCACCGCGAGGCGGCTTCGGCGATTGCGGAAGACGACGCGCTCCGCGAGCGGGTTCAGGTCGGCATCGAAGACGGTGACGCGGGCCACGCCGATGGCGTTCGCGAGCGACGCGTCCTTGCTGCTGAGGTGGACCACGGCGGGCGTCTGCACGGCGGCCGCGTCGATGAGCCGGTCGCCTTGAACGGCGGCGACGATGATCTTCTGGTCCTCGCTGCACTTCACCTGGGCGCGCACGGCGCGCTGCTGGCCGTCGAGGTCGTCGAAGGTGCGCAGGACGCAGCCGGTCTTCTCGGCGAGCGGCAGCGGGTAGCGCTCGGTCACGCCGACAGGGCGGGTGATCTCGGCCTGGTAGGTGCGGCCCGTGCCGGGCGTGAAGTCGATGCGACCGAGGCCGTCTTTGAAGGTGGAGAAGCGCGCCACCGGGTTGCCGGCGTCGTCGACCACGCGGCCCTCGACGTCGGCCGGCTTGCCGATGGTGTTCTTCGCCTCGAAGTAGAGACGCGTCGGCAGGCCTTCGACCATCCGGCCGCCTTCGGGGAAGAAGGCGAAGCGCACCTTCTTGAGGACGATGGGCACGCGCTTGCTGACGGACTCGGTGACGCCGCCGTCCTCGACGAGCACGGTGAGCAGGCCATCGCCGCGCTCCATCTGCTTGGGGAGCGTGAAGCGCACCAGGCCGCCGCCCTCTGCGTTGGTCTGGAACTTCACCGGCTCGAGGTCGACGCCGTCGACGCGGATGTGGGCGCGCAGCGGGTGCCCACCGAGCGGCTCACCGGTCGGGCGCTTGATGGTGATGGTGGCCGTCACCGCGTCGCCGGCGCCATACGCCTTGCGGACGAATTCGAGCTTCTTCTTGATGCGCGGCGGCTCGTAGACGCTCACGACGATCGGGCGCTCGTGCTTCTGGCCATCAAAGGCGGTGACACGCAGCTTGTACTCACCGCCCTGGACCCCGTCGGGCAGGACGAAGTCGTTGGCCGCCACGCCGATCTGGGCGCGCAGGCGCTTGCGGCGAACGGTGGCGCCCTTGGGGCTCACGAGCTCGGCGTTGAAGCCGGCGTTCGGATGGTCGCCCCGCAGGTCGCGGGCCTTGAGGTCCCACACCTTGAACCAGATGGTCTCGCCCGGTTTGTAGATCGGCTTGTCGGTCTGGACGTGCATCCGGCGGCCAATGTGCCCGGTGAACCAGGTGGTCACCGCCTGCGTGAGCCGCTTCGCGGACGGGAGGCCGTCCTCGCGCGCGGTAGCCGCCGGCGCCTTCTCCGCGGGACGCGCCTTCTGCACCACCTTCTTCGCAGGTGCCGTCTCGGTCACGTGCGGGGGCGGCGTCATGGGGTCCGACGCGATCTGCTTGGGCCCTGGCTTCTCGGGGGTGTTCGGGGACTGGCCGTCGTCTGAGAGGCCGGTGCTACCGCAGCCGAGGAACACGAGGGCAGGCAGCGCGAGCGAGCTCATCCGCATCGCTGACTCCGGGGGTCATGTGGAGGGTGACGCTACTACACGTACGAGCCGTCGAAATGATCTGATAGAACACGGCCATGCTTCACGTAGATCTCACTGGACGCACGGCGCTCGTCACCGGTGGCTCGGGACAGATTGGCCGCGCGATCTGCATCTCCCTCGCGCGCGCCGGCGCTCGCGTCGCCTTCACGTACTTCTCGAACCACGACGGCGCCGACGAGACCGCCGCGGCGTTGCGCGAGATCCGCGATGAGGATCCACCCATCATCCGGGTGAACCTCACGCATAAGGGCGCGGTGGAGGAGGTCGCCGAGGTCGCGCGCGAGCAGCTCGGCAGCGTCGACATCTACATCGCGAACGCCGCCTCGGGCGTGCTCAAGCCCGTGAGCGAGTTCACGCGGAAGCACTGGGATTGGACCTTCGGCGTGAACGCGCGGGCCATGTTCTTCCTGGCGCAGGCGCTCGCGTGCTGCGACGAGCCGCTGATGGGTCAGGGCGGGCGCATCGTGGGGCTCAGCTCCTTGGGCGCTCACCGCGCCATCCCGCAGTACACGATGGTGGGCGCCAGCAAGGCGGCGATGGAGTCCGTGTCGCGGGGGCTCGCGCTCGAGCTCGGGCCGCGCGGCATCACCGTGAACGTGGTGTCTCCCGGGGTGATCGACACCTGGGCGCTGCAGCAATTCCCCAACCGCGAGACGTTGCTCCAAATCGCCGAGATGAAGACCCCCGCCGGGCGCCTGTGCACCCCGCCGGACGTGGCGCATACGGTGCTGTTCCTGTGCGCGCCGGAGGCCGCGATGATCCACGGCCAGACCCTGACGGTGGACGGCGGCTACGCGATGACCGCGTAGGGCTCGCAGGGAAGTGGCTCCCGGTCTCGCACGCACGAGCGCAGGCCATCTTCACCCGCGCCTCGGTCGCGCAATCCTCGAGGTACCTCTGGTACGCCTGCGGTTGCGCTCGGTCGTTACGGGCGAATCTGACCCACGCACGCGGCGCGAGCCTCGGAAGCTACTTCCCTGCGAGCCCCCGCAGCGCCTCCATCATCCGCCGCGCCATGTCGGGCGCGCAGTGGCTGTGGCGCGCGAGCTCGAGATTGCAGGCGCCCTCGTAGCCGATGTCGCGCAGGGCCGCGAAGAGGGGCGGGAACTCGATGTCGCCCTCGCCGAGCGGCAGATGGTCGTGCACCTGGTCGCGGATGTCGTCGAGGTGCACGTTCACGAGGATGTCTGCGAATTCGCGAATCCAGCGGTCGTGTGGCGGCGTCTCCGTGCACTCGAGGTGGCCGATGTCGAGCGTAAGCTTCAGGCGGTCGTCGTCGAGGCGGCGGCGCAGCTCGCGGAAGTCCTCCAGGCTCTCGACGAACATGCCTGGCTCGGGCTCGAAGCCCAGGGCGATGCCGCGAGGCTCGGCGTACTCCGTGAGCGCCGCGATCCCCTCCTGCAGGTACCGCCACACGTCCTCGTGTTGCAGCAGCGGATCCGCCGCGCCGGACCAGAACGAGATCACCGACGCGCCGAGGTCGCACGCCACGTCGACGGACCGGCGCAGATAGTCGAGGCGGGTCGCGCGCCCGTTCGGGTCGGCGCACACCAGCGTGGGGCGGTGCTTCCGGCGTGGATCGAGCACGTATCGCGCGCCTGTCTCGACCACGGGGTGCAGCCCGCACAGGGCCTCGCGCACGGCGCGCACCTCCCACGCGGAGGTCGCGAAGGGGTCGAGATGGCCCACGTCGAGTGTGATGCCGACGGCCTCGTAGCCGAGGTCGCGCAGCAGCGGGAAGACCTCGGTCAGGCGATGGTCACGGAACCCGTTGGTGATGTAGCCGAAGCGCACTAACTTCGCCCCGTGCTTCTCGACGCGTCCATCGTCCTCGCGTACTTCGTCGTCATCCTCGCCATCGGGGTGTGGTCACGCACGAAGGGGAGCGTGACCGCCGAAGAGTACTTCCTCAGCTCACGGTCGCTGAAGTGGCCGTCGATCGCCATTTCGACCATCGCCACGAACATCTCTGCCAGCCACTTCCTGGGCATGGCGGGCTCGGCGTACATCTTCGGCCTCGGCCAGGCGAACTTCGAGCTCAACGCCATCTTCGGGCTGCTCGTCGCGACGTTCATCTTCGTGCCGCTCTATCTACGCAACCGCGTGACGACGATCAGCCAGTTCTTCGAGTCGCGCTTCGGCCCGAGGGTCGCGCTGACCTACTCGGTGCTGATGATGTGGCTCTTCGCCTTCCTCTACCTCGGGAAGGTGCTGTTCTGGGGGTCGTACGCCATCGACGCGCTCTTCGCGGACCTGCTGTGGTTCCTCGGCGACGACCGCGCGATACGTCTCGGGCTGCTCGTGATGGCGCTCGGGGCGTTCTCGGCGTTCTACACCTGGCTCGGCGGGATGACCGCCGTCGTCCGCACCGACATGGCGCAATTCGTCCTGCTCCTCGGCGGCGGCATACTCACCCTCGGCTTCTCGATGAAGGCGCTGGGCGGTCCGGCCCAGCTGTACGAGCAGACCGGGCACCTGATGCATCTGCACCTGCCCGCCGACCACCCGGAGCTGCCGTGGATCGGCATCCTCGGGATGCTCCTGCTCAACCTGAATTACTGGGGCGCAAACCAGGTCATCCTGCAGCGTGCACTCGCCGCCGAGAGCCTGCGCCACGCCCAGGTCGGGCTGCTCGTGGGCGGCGTCCTCAAATACGTGATGGTGCTGATCATCATCATCCCGGCCATCGCGCTCGCGGGCATCACCCAGGGCGGGCTCGCGTCTCCCGACCAGGCCTACCCCGTGCTTGTCGAGACGCTGCTGCCCGCGGGCGTGCGCGGGATCATCTTGTGCGGCCTCTTCGCGTCGCTGATGAGCAGCGCCGACTCCATCTTCAACTCCGTCTCCACGTTGTGGTCGGTCGACGTCTACAAGCGCTGGCTGCGCCCCGACGCGGACGACGACGCGATCGTGCGCTCGGGGCGGCGCGCGATTCTGGTCACCTTCGTCACCGGCGTCTCGTTCGGGTTCCTGCTGATCTACGTGAAGCTGAGCGCCGAGCAGCTCGCCATCACCCACTGGCAGAACGCGCTGTCCTACGTCGTGAAGAACGCGTTCGTGGTGCTCGTCGTCGCGGCGATGTTCCTGCTCAAGCCGTCACCGAAGCTCGTCCTCGGCGCGATGCTGCTCACGCTCCCGCTGACCGGCGGCGCGAAGTGGTTGTGGCCGGAGCTCAACTACCTGGTGCGCACGACGGGCGTGATCCTGCTGGGGATCGCTGCGGTCGCGGTGCCCACCTGGATGCGCGACGGCTTCGGCGTGCGCTGGCGGGTGGAGACGTCCGGGCCGGGGGTGACCCGCTTCGGCGTGGCGCTCGCGGCGTCCCTCGTGCTGAGCCACATCATCTTTCACTGAGGCGTCAGGGACCGTCGCCCTCGAGACGATCCAGGTAGAAGCTGCCGATGCGTCCGCCGCGATCGGCGGAGCAGGGCCTGGATGGCGAATCAACGGAGGTGTTTCCGGGCGGCGAAGTAGGCCTTCCACAGCCCCTTCTCCCGGGCAGCGCGGGGTTTGACGCCGACGTCCCAATAGCTGCGCAGGACCTTGAGGTCGTCGGGGTTGTCCTTCACGACGGTGCCCGCGAGGTGGATCGCGAGGTGGGCCGGCTCGACGGCGCCGTCGCCGAAGAAGCTGGCGAAGAGCGCGGAGTGGAAACCCACGGAGACGGCCTCGGCGGTCGACATCACGGAAGAGGCGCGGTCGAGCTTGACGCCGTCGGTGGTCCGGCCGCTGCGGATCTCGTGGAAGGTGGTGACCAGGAGCTCGAGCACGTCCTCGGGCATGGTCGCGGTGGCGGCCTCGTCGCACGCCATGAGGTCGCCGACCTGCTCGCGCACGACCCGGATCTCCTGGTCGAGCGCATCGATCGGCGCGATGGTCTCGAAGTTGAAACGGCGCTTGAGGGCGCTGGACATCTCGTTGACGCCGCGGTCGCGGGTGTTGGCGGTGGCGATGATGTTGAACCCGCGGCGGGCCAGGACGACGCCGTCGTCACCGGGCAGCTCGGGCACGTGCAGGACCTTGTCGGACATGCACGACAGCAGTGTGTCCTGGACCTCGTGGGGGGCGCGCGTGATCTCCTCGAAGCGCACGAGCTTGCCCTGGCTCATCCCGATGTAGAGCGGCGCGGGGACGAGCGCCCGCTTGGAGGGGCCCTCGGCGAGCAGGAGGGCGTAGTTCCACGCGTATTTGATCTGGTCTTCAGTGAGGCCCGCGCTGCCCTGCACGGTGAGCAGCGAGTCACCCGAGATTGCGGCGGCGAGGTGCTCGCTGAGCCACGACTTGGCGGTGCCGGGCTCGCCCACGAGCAGCAAGCCGCGGTCGCTCGCGAGGATCACGATGGCGCGTTGCACCAACACGTCGTCGCCGTAGAACTTCCGGGCGATGACGACCTCGCCGCCGTCGTGCTCGATGGGCACGTCGCGGGAGCCGAGGATGAAGGTCTCGACGGCGCGCGGAGACAGGAACCAGCCGGCTGGGCGCGGGGCGTCGTCGGTCGCGGCGAGCGCGGCCAGCTCCGCGGCGCAGCGTTCTTCGGTGGGGAGGCGGATGGCCTCTTCGGCCTGGGGCTTGCCCACGATCTCGTACTCCGAGTCAGCCGGGGCCGCTGAGCAGCTGCTTGACCTGGCCGTAGTCGCGGCTGTGAATCGCGCCGACGCGGACGCAGCGCAGATGGCCCTTTGGGTCGACGAGGGCGTGGATCGGGATGGGCGTGCCGTCGGCGACGCCGAGGTGGCCGAAGAAGGGCTTGAGCGCGTCCGGCGGGAGCCAATGGACCGGGCCCGGCAGGCCCTTGTCGATGCGCGCCTTGAGCTTCGCGGAGTCGGCCACGGCGTCGATGGTCCACAGCTGGAGCTTGAAGGGCCGCCCCTCGCGCTTCATCGCCGTGTGCCAGCGGGCGAGCAGGCCCATCTCCTCGATGCAGGGCACGCACCACGTCGCCCAGAGGTTGACCCACGTCCAGGCGCCCTGCTGCTCGACTCGCTTCGCCCCCGCGGGCAGGGGCAGCTCGGCAGGCCGCGCGAACTTCCGCGTTCCGGCTGGCCAGGTCTTCTCGCAGAAGCCCTTGCCGGTGTCGTCCGCCGCCTGGACACCCACCGCGCGCCCACCCGTGGCCGGCCGCGGCTTCGGCTTCTGCCCGTCGGAGCAGCCACACAGCGCGAGGACGCAGAGCGGGATCAGATGGCGCAATCGATCCACGCGACGAAGGCGGAGCGGTTGATCTCCTTGGCGGTGCACTCCTCGGTGCGCGAGCGGCTCCAGCCGCAGAACTCCTCGCCGAGCTGAGCGAAGCCCTCGCCGAGCCAGAGCAGGCCGACCTGCTTCTTGATGTCCGGGTCCTTGAACTTCGCCTGCAGGTGGTCGAGCACGCTCTGGGCCCGCCCAGCGCTGAGCTCCTCGTTGTACTCGGTCTTCCCGTCGGGGCTCGCGCGCGCGACCACGAAGAAGAAGGAGGCGCCGCCCTGATTGGCCCAGGCCTTCTCGACGGCGGCCCGTCCCGTGGTGTCGAGCGCGACCCCGTCGGCGTCGTATTGGATGATCCACGCGCGCTCGCGCAGCGGCAGGAAGAGCGCGTTGAAGTCGGCGTCGCTGAGCGCCGCGACCTTCTGCGCCTCCATCGGTTGGCAACCTCGACCGCCGGCGCCGATGAGCCCGCAGGCGCCGGCGACGCGGCGGACGATGCCCTTCAGCTCCGCGGTGCAGTAGGCGTCGTCGGAGACGCTCGCGATGGCGACCTTGTCGGCCTCGGGGTTCGCACGGCGCGCGTCGAGGCGCTCCTGGGCGTCGCCGAGCCAGCCGCCGACGAGGGCGGTCGGGACGAGGAAGGCGAGGGCAGCCACCCCGCCGCGCAGCGCGATCTCGTTCATCGCTTCAGCATCCGCGAGAGCGTGTACTCGAGGCCCAGGTCGGTGTCCTCATCGCACATCCGCTTGCCGTTGACGAACAGCTGCGGGGTCAGCACGGGCAGGGCGTTGGCGACCGCCCAGCGCAGGCTCTTGACCAACTTGTTCTTGGCCTGGGCCGTGCCGACGCAGCCCTTCACGGCCGGGAACTGATGGGTCACCAGGGCGGTGAAGCCCTTCGGGTCGCGCTTGGCCGAGTCGATCAGCTTCTCCTGGTTGGCGAACGCCCACTTGAGGATGTCGGGGGCGAGCGGCGGGCTGCACAGCATGGCCTCGCTCACCACACAGGCGCCCGGGTGCAATGAGCGCTTCACCATCCAATTGCAGGTGGAGTCGAGCGGGAAGAGCACCGCCCGCTGATCGAGCTTCGCCCCGAGGCCGCTCGCCGCGAGCCGCTCGTCGAAGGCGCGGCACGAGGGGCACAGCGGGTCGAGCAGCTCGATGCTCGGCACACCGCCCGGCCGCGGCGACAGGCGGACCATGATGCCGGCCGGGTCGTCGGCCTGGACGAGCACCCCGCAGCCAGCGGATCCACGGCCGGCGCCGGCGTCGGGGACGAAACCGAGGTAGACCAGGCTCATCACCGCCACGAAGGCCGTGCCCTCACCGACACCGAAGGCGAAGCGCCCCACACCGCGTCCGTCCGGCTGCTTCGGCACCGCCACGACCATCGTCGCGATGGCGCCGAGTAGAGACAGACCGCTGGCTATGTAGATGCCGCTGCACGTGGTGCACACCTCCCCGACCTTGTTGATGGCGATGTGCGCGTAGACGACGCTCATCAGGCACGGCAGCAACGTCGCCGCGATCAGGAAGCCGGCTTCCTCGCGGGTCGGCCGTCCACGCGCCACGAGGTGCGCGGCGCGGTAGGCGAGGAACGCAAAGACTGCGATGGACCACAGGCTCACCGGCAGCCCGCCCCAGAGGTCGGTGCGGAAAAAGGAGCTGTACGGGCTGAGCATCACCGCCCGACAACCGCTGTGGCCCACCTCGGCTGTGGCCGAGGGGCTCAGCGAGCAATGGATGGCGTGCACGTCGCGGTCGAGGTGGGCCACGAAGTCGCTGGTGCTGCGCCCGGAGAAGAAGACGCCGACCATCGCCGCGACGAGCAGGATCGCGGGGGCCCAGCGACCTGAAGACTTGCCGACGAAGAGGTCGTCGTCGTCCTCCTCCGGCCTCCCCGACTCGAACCCCTCGGGCGAGTCTTCGTCGAACTCGAATTTCGACCAGTCCTTTGCCATCGCCGCGCATTGTGGCGCAGCGCGCTCCCGGACGCCACGGGCGCCCGCGCTCTCCGCTGGACGGCACATGCGTGGGCGCGCTGCAGCGTGCTGCCCTGACGTCCCGCACGCGAGTCAGGAGGCCCCGATGACGCACGACGAGCACCTCGCCGGTCTGCCCGTGGTGGTCGGCGCCTCCATGTCCGGATTGATGACGAGCCTCGGGCTCTCCCACGCCGGCATCCCTCACGTGCTCGTCGGGGGCGATCCGCCGGACGACCGCCCGCGCCTCGGCGAGTCCATGAACGAGGGCGCGAGCGCGGCGATGTGGGACCTCTTCGGCATGGACTGCTCCGAGTTCATGACGACCAAGAGCCACATCTGCCTCATCTGTGGGGACCAGGCCGGGCTCGTCTACGCGGCCAACCCCCGCCGCACGGTGCCCGGCGTCGCTCGACTTCAGCGGGCGCTGAAGTGGCCCTTCCACAACGCCTACCTGGTGCAGATCGACCGAGTGCCCTTCGACAAGGCGCTGTACGCCCGAGCCACGACTCGACCGGCGTGTCACTTCGTCAAGGCATGGGTGTCGGAGACGGCGCACGACGCGGCCTCCGACCGGGTGAGCCGACTGGTCCTCGACGACGGCCGGGTGCTCGACGCGCCGCCGTACGTCTTCGATTGCACCGGGCCCGGCGGCATCGTCACCCGCGCCGCGCAGGTCGGGTCGACGCCGCTGTCGGCAGAACAGCGCGTGGTGTGGACCCACTTCCAGACGACGGATGGGACGGCGCCCGACGCGCGACCGTGGTGGTCCTGCGGGACGAATCTGCTCCGCCTCCAAGCCGACCGCGACGGGGTGGACGGCGTCTCCTGGTTCATCCCGATGGGGCACACGCTGTCGGTCGGGGTCAGCGTGGACGCGGCGGCATGGCCCACCTCGCGCCTCGACGACGCGGCGTTGATGGACGCGCTCGCGGCGGCATGGGAGCGGCGCGGGGTGCGCTTCCGGGGGCGCTTTCCCGAGATGCTGCCGCTCCAGCAGCTGCACCACACCTACTTCGTCGCCGACCGCGCCTACGGCTCGAATTGGCTGCTCGTCGGGCCCTCGTTCGCCCAGCCGTGGTTCCTCAGCTCCGCGGGCCTGTGGACCATCATCCTCGCGGCGAAACTGGCGCCGCAGCTGCTGGCCGAGCCGCTCGAGACCGGCCGATTCTACGAGGAGAGCGTGCTCTCCCTGGCGCCGTTCCACACGTTCGTTCAGGAGATGATCCTGGGCGAGCCTTTCACCTCGAAGACGCAGATGTACCGCTTCTGGTCACGTTGGCTGGCGAGCATCTGGGAGCAGTTCGCGATCATCGGGCGCAGCGCCCGGGGCGAGCTCCTAGAGGACCGTTGGCGCTACCGGCTCCTCAACTGGATCTCGCAGCGCTCCATCCGCACCGGGCAGGCCCCGCTCGTGATCGACGGGATCGTCTCGATTCGGGTGTGCGACGTGGCGGCGCTCGCCGGCCGCGCCGACGTCTTCGCCGACTACCGCTCCCCGGCGCGCTTTCTGGCCCGGACCGCGCTTCAGCGGCTCAGGTCAGCTCGAGGATGACCTCCGGCGCGCCGGGCGGACCGTAGGCGCCCTCGAAGCGGACCAGGCGGTGCGGCGCGCGGGAGGTCGGGAAAGCGGAAGAGGGAACCGTTCCGCATCATGCACCTCGCTGAACAGATTGGACGGATACTCGTGAAGTCGGGAGGCGAGAGCAAGCGAGCACCTCGGGACGCTGCTACGATGCCGCTCGTTGAGCGAAGACCCGCACCGCCGTGCTGTTCTGCGCGCGGGCGCTGGGCTCGCGGCCATCTTCGCGGCTCGCCGGGCCCCCGCCCTGACTACTTCGGACGCACGGCGTCCGCGCCTCGACGAAGGCGTCGCCAGTGGTGATCCGTCTCCCGACGGGTTGGTCGTCTGGAGCCGGACCGACCGGCCGGCGCAGATGTGGGTGGACTGGGCGACGGAGCCGGGGTTCACGCGGGCGACGACGATCCGCGGGCCGGACGCGCTGCAGGCGACGGACTTCACGGCGAAGGTCGCCCTGCGCGAGCTCCCGACGGACCGTGAGATCTTCTACCGCGTCCGCTTCGAGAGCCTCGTGCACCCGGGCGCGATGTCGCGACCCTACGTCGGCCGCACGCGCACACCCGCGCGCCGCCCGAGCCGGCCGCTCACCTTCACCTGGTCGGGCGACACGGCCGGGCAGGGCTTCGGCATCAACCCCGTCTTCGGCGGGATGCGCATCCACGACGCCATCCGCCGCGAGCGCCCCGACCTCTTCATCCATTGCGGCGACCTCATCTACGCGGACGGGCCCATCCGTCCGCAGCGCCACCTCGACGACGGGCGCATCTGGACCAACCTCACGACCCCCGCGAAGTCGAAGGTGGCCGAGACCCTCGAGGATTTCCGCGGCAACTTCCGCTACAACCTGCTCGACGAGCACTTCCGCGCGCTGCAGGCCGAGGTCCCCACGGTCGTGCAATGGGACGACCACGAGACGAAGAACAACTGGTGGCCGGGCCGCGTGCTCACGGAGGACTCGCGCTACGTCGTCAAGGACTGCTCGCTGCTCGCCGCCCGCGCAAAGCACGCCTTCTTCGAGTACACGCCCCTCGCCACCGGCCTGGCGGCGCCCGAGCGCATCTACCGCACCCTGTCGCAGGGCCCGCTGATGGAGCTCTTCGTCCTCGACGCGCGCTCCTACCGCGGCCCCAACAGCAGAAACCTCCAGCGGCTGGAGGGGCTCGAGACCCGCTTCTTCGGTCCCGAGCAGGTCGAGTGGCTCATCGACAGCCTCGCGAAGTCGCGGGCGACCTGGAAGGTCATCGCCTGCGACCAACCCCTCGGCTTGATGATCGGACACGCCGGCACCTCGTACGAAGGGGTGGCCAATGGAGACGGGCCGCCGCTCGGGCGTGAGCTCGAGGTCGCGCGAATCCTGTCGGGCATCAAGCGGCGCCGGGTGCGCAACGTCGTGTGGCTCACCGCCGACGTGCATTACGCCGCCGCCCACCACTACCACCCGAAGCGCGCGCGTTTTCGAGGCTTCGACCCGTTCTGGGAGTTCGTCGCCGGACCCCTCAACGCCGGGACCTTCGGACCCAACCCGCTCGACAACACCTTCGGACCGCGCGAGGTCTTCGTCTCGATCCCCGCCAACCTCAAGCCGGGGCGATCGCCTTTTGACGGGTTCCAGTTCTACGGCAAGGGCCGCGTCGACCATCGCTCGAAGCGCCTGACGGTCTCGCTCCACGACATCGACGGAAAGCAGCTGTATTCGGTGGACCTCGAGCCGCGGTAAGACGTTCGGCATGGGATACGACCTGACGCAGTTGAAGGCGCCGCGCTCGGCCGGTGGTCTGCTCCGCTTCCTGGTGTGGCTCGCGGAGGGCCCGTTCGGCGGGCTGCTCGCCAAGAAGTTCTTTGCCGACATCGGCATCGACGCGATGCGCCTCGAAGGCGCCGCCGAGGCCCTGCCGCTGGAACACCGCCTGTTGCGGGTCGCGCGCCAGACGCACGTCGAGGGCGGCGAGCCCGCCTGTGCCCCAGAGCCGCCGCCGGCGAGCGAGCGCCCGTACGAGACGGCAGCGGACTTCGTGGCGGCGTATCGAGACGGCGCGCTGACCCCGGAGGACGTGGCCGAGCGGGTGCTCGCGTGGTCGAACGACTCGAACGGCCTCGCTCCGCCGCTGCGCGCGGTCATCGCCCAGGACGCAGACAAGGTGATGTCGCTGGCGAAGCAGTCGGCCGAGCGTTACCGCAAAGGCGCGCCGCTCGGCCCGCTCGACGGCGTACCCGTCGGGGTGAAGGACGAGGTCGACGTCGCCGGCTACCCCACGAAGGTCGGCACCAGCTTCCTCGGCACGCGCCCGGCGTCGGAGGACGGGTTCGTCGTCTCGAAGCTGCGCGAGTCGGGGGCGATGCTCCTGGGCAAGCTGAACATGCAGGAGATCGGGATGGGGGTCACCGGCCTCAACCCGCACTTCGGCGCCGCCAGAAACCCATACGACCCGCTGCGTGCGACCGGCGGCTCCTCCAGCGGATCGGCCTCGGCCGTCGGCGCGGGCCTGTGTCCAATCGCGGTCGGCGCGGACGGCGGCGGCTCCATCCGCATCCCCGCGAGCCTCTGCGGCCAGGTCGGATTGAAGGCCACCTTCGGGCGCATCAGCGAGCACGGGGCGGCGCCGCTGTGCTGGAGCGTCGCCCACGTCGGCCCCATCGCAGCGACTGCGCGCGACGCGGCGTTGGCCTACCTCACGATGGCCGGACCCGACCGGAACGACCTGAACAGCACGGCCCAACCACCGCTGACCCTCGGGCGCTTCGGCGACGAGAACCTGGAGGGCATGCGCCTCGGCGTGTTTCGGGCCTGGTTCGAGCACGCGGACCGCGACGTGGTGGCGGCCTGCGACCGCGTCCTCACCGAGCTCGCCTCGCGTGGGGCCACGGTGGTCGACATCACGATCCCCGACCTGGGCCTGCTGCGCACCGCGCACCTGGTGACGATCGTCAGCGAGATGCGCGCCTCCCATCGGCTGCACATCCTGCGCAACCGGAAGGCGTACAACTACGACACGCGCCTGAACCTCGCCCTCGCCGGACACATGCTGGCGACCGACTACGTGCACGCCCAGCGGCTGCGCGCCCGCTTCGACCACCACTTCGAGAAGGTGCTGCGCACGGTCGACGCGATCGTCACGCCTTCGACCGCCTGCACCGCGCCGGTCCTGCCGCTCGACGCCCTGCAGACGGGCGAGTCGAACCTCGAGACCACCGACCGCATCATGCGCTTCGCCCCCGCCGGCAATCTGACGGGGCTGCCGGCCATCTCGTGCCCGGCCGGGTACGACAACGATGGACTGCCGGTCGGCGTGCAATTCATGGGTCGCGCGTGGAGCGAGGGGCTGCTGCTGCGGCTGGCGTCGGTGGTCGAGTCATTCGTCGAGCGCCAACCCGCGAAGGTGCACCGCAAGCTGCTGACTACGCCGTAGATGCCCTCGGCAGAAGTGCTGCACCGGTCGCGACGGTCGCTGACGCCGATGCCTG
>PVBE011792608.1_pt1 | contig 26043 bp, 20 predicted proteins | sample 1631181 | NCBI WGS metagenome assembly PVBE01 (sample SAMN08397723, study PRJNA350692) | Marine metagenome, whole genome shotgun sequencing project. | isolation source: water | place: Pacific Ocean | collected 2012-04 | reverse complement strand
CTGGCCAGCCCTTTGCCTTAGAACTGGCGTTGGTGCATGGCTCGGCCCGCGGCCGGATCCAACCCTCTTCAACCCGGTGTCAGGCGACGACGGGCTGGGATTCGGGTGTTCCCAGCCCGTGCATCCGGTTGAGGACGTTCACGGCTATCCTCGCCTCCGTCCGCTGCGACTCAGGGCTCTTCGCCCGTAGCCTGTCCCCGACGAGGCGTTTGTAGCGGAACATCGCGTTCTCGGCGCGAGCCTGCCGATGGGCTCCCGACGCCTTGCGCCATCGACGCCGTCCCACCTCGGCGATCCTCGCGATGGCCGCGTCTCGCTGCTCGAGGAGCTCCTCCGGGGGCTGGGAGGGCGACGCCGTCTTTCGTGGAGGGATCACGATGGTGCACGGCTCGCCGCCGGCCGGGGCAAGCGCCTCGTAGACCGCCCGGGTGTCGTAGGCGCCGTCCGCGGTGAAGCGTGCGATGGCGCAGTCGAGCCCGCCGATCATCCGGACGCCCTCGGCCGCGTCGTCCTGCCCGCTGTCGGTGAGGGCGGAAGCGACGACGAAGCCCTGCGCGTCCACGCCGAGATGCAGCTTCCGCCACCGGCGGCGTCCGTTCGCGGTCTTGTGCTTGTGGGCGTGCCACTCGCCGTCCCCGAGGATCTTCAGGCCCGTCGAGTCGATGACCAGATGGATCGGCCCTTGGTGCGACCTGGCGATTCGGGGGACGTCGACGGCGCCGCTGCGTCGGGAAGGCGTGGTGTGGTCGGGCGTGTCCAGGTCCAGGCCCATCAAGCGGATCAGCGAGCCGACGAAGCCCTCGGCCTGCCGGAGCGCCAGGTGGAACACCGTGCGCAGGGTCAGCGCGGTGACGATGGCGAGATCCGAATACCGTCGCTGACCACCGGGCAGGCCGGAGGACGGGGCGTTCCACGAGTCTGCGCACGACTCGTCGAACCAGACCGTGACGTCGCCGCGCTTCCTGAGACCGGCTTCGTAGGCCGGCCAGTTGTTCACCCGGAACTTCGTCTTGTACTTGGGAGTCACGTAGCTCTTCGTCCGTGATGCCATCTGCGGATGCCTCCCAGCGTGGTCAAGCGCCGGCGGCACCGTCGACCTGAGTCCTGTCCGCGTCAAACGGAGCCATGCACCAACGCCCCCCCGCGCTGGCGGCAGGACCGGCAGCCCGGTCAACCCCGCCGCCTGGGCGCCCGCCACTGTGGTGACCACGCGGTACCGCTCCCGGTCGGCGATGGGGCGGCCGACGACCTTCCCGGCGCCGGCGTCCAAGCCGGCGGCGAACAGCCAGCCCGAGGCGTCGGAGTCGTCCGACGCGCGCTGGACCTGCATGCGGCGGGCGACCTCCTTGAGCCGGGCGCCGGGGACCTCGATCACCTGCAGCGCCGAGCGGTCGGACAGCCAGTCGGCGAGCACATCCAAAGCGATGGGGCCGATCATGTCGAACGTGCGCGGGATGTTGCGCAGCACCGCGACGTCGGCCTCGGCGTGGCGGCGCGCGACGTTGCCGACCAGCCGCATCCACAGGGCGTCGGTGAAGCGGGGCGGCCACGGCCGCTCGTAGGCGAGCCGGCGACCTTGACGGGGGACCCGCTCGCCGTAGACCAGCGGCTGCAGCTCCGGCCGGCCGTTGACCACCTCCGCAGGGTCGGGGAGCAGGACCAGGGAGTTCTCGGCGACACCCTCTTCGATGAGCCTCTGCAGCTCCGAGAAGAGCGCCTCGTCGACGGGTCCGTCCTCGCCCACGGGCACCGACTCGGACCCCACCTCGACGAGCTCGCCGCCCTCGAACCGGGCGTGGGCGTCGACGAAGCCGGTCCAGTCGGCGCGCAGGACCGCGCTCGGCCCCGGCCTGCGGGTGGTCGAGCGCCCGGTCACGGTCACCACCTGCCGGCGACGCACCAGGTCGCCACCCGTGGCGCGCACGACCACGATGTCCGCATGGGTGGTCCGGGTCAGCCGGGACTGCTCCGCGGCAGGGTCCGAGGCCAGGACCACGGTCAGGGCCGGCCGAGCCCGCAGGCGATCCTGCAGGTCCTCCATCGCCCGGGCAACCGCGGTGGCCGGATCGTCCAGGTGCCACATGCCCGGCCTCACGCCCTGCGCGCGGGCCAGCGCCTTGCGGCCGACGACCCCGATGACCGCAACCTGGCGGCCGGCACGCTCAAACAGCCGGAACCGAGGAAACTCCGTGGTCTTGGGGTCGCTGCCCGACCGGCGCAGGTTGGCAGCGACGTAGGGGAGCCCATGGGCCTTGGCGAAGGCGCCCAGGCGCTCCGCCCCCAGCGCCAGGTCCGACCCGGACGGCACCAGGGCGGCGAGCCCAAGCCTCTTCAAGGCCCTGCCGCAGCGGCCGATGGTCTCCTCGTCCGCGTCAGCGCCGAGCAGATCGCCGGTGTGCAGGATCAGCCGGTCGCCCCGGGCGTGGATCTCGTGGACCACCCGCGGGCCGGGCGCGATCTGCCGGCCAACGCTGTAGACCAGCCCATCGTCGTCGCGGGTGCGCACCCGCGACGTCGCTGCGAACTGCCTCAGCCACGCCTCGGGCGGCAGGGTCAGGTCCAGGCCCGGCCCGTCCAGCCACTCGATCCCCAGGAGCGGCGCCGCGCCGTCGCGGGTCAGCCGCACCAGCCGGGCGGGCCGTCGGCGCAGGTCCGGATACACCGAGTCCACCTTGGCCTGCGCCTCGACCGCGCCCAGCCAGTCGAAGCGACCGGAAAACGGCGCCTGGAAGGTCAGCTCCCAGTCGCTGTCCAGGACCGGCATCTCGGCCTCGATGACCTCCCGCTTCACCGGCGCCTTGGCCTTCAGGAACGTGGTGATCACCATGCCCTGGGCGACGTTGCCCTCCGCAACGAGCATGCCCTCAGGCCGGGTGAGCGCCGCCGTCCCGCTGGACTCCACGACGATCTGGCCGTCCCGCTGCTCGAACCAGCTGAACAACGTGGTGAGCACGTTGATGCTGGTGCCGCCGCGGTCCAGGCAGCCAGGCGGGGCGACGGCGATCCGGACGTGGCCGTCGTCGCCGGCGTGGGTCAGCGAGGGAGCGGCGGAAAGGACCGCCGCAAGGCATGTCGGGACGCCGACGCGGCGCGCTAGACCGGATCTCCGCGTGGGGTGGGAGTCTGACCGCCCTTATGACAGAAAAAAAGGCATAGACGGATCGCCCCTTCGTGTGGATGATTGCCGTCCCGTTAGGTAGTCACCCTGGGCCTTTTGGCCCTTTCAGCTCCACCCCCCCGAGGGAGAACTCGCATGAACAAGAAAGAGATGGCGGCCAAGCTGGCCAAGAACACTGGTCTTTCGGTCGCCAAGGCAGGAGAGGTGATCAACGAGATCTTCTCGGCAGATTCCGGCAACGGGATCATCGCCATCGAGCTCGACGCTGGCCGCAAGGTCACGATCCCGGGCTTCGGCACGTTCGACACCAAGACCCGCGCCGCCCGCACCGGTACGAACCCGGCCACGGGCGCAAAGATCAAGATCCCCAAGAAGAGCTACGTCACCTTCAAGCCGGGCAAGACCCTGCGCGATCGGGTGGCCAAGTAGTCCCAGCCTTCAGATCCTGATCAAGCGGGCCGGTCCCTCAGCGGGGCCGGCCCGTTTGTTTGTTAAGCTCCCACGCCCGTTATACGCTGTCTTTGTCATGTCAGCGTATAACGCCTTCGATCACCTGCCGGCGGGCGCTGCAGCGACGTACGGTGATCTCCTGGCCACTCTGCTCGCTGAAGGGCCCCGGCCACCCCATGGGTCGTTCGTCAGCAAGGTCGTGCGTGGGCGTCGGTACTGGTACCTGCAGCTCACCGCCGCGGGGCGTCGCAGGCAGGTCTACTTGGGCCCGGACGGCGAGGTGTTCGACGAGCTGCGGGCCAGGGCCGAGCGGGACTGGGAGGCGGCTGCCGTCGACAAGGCCGGGCGGGCGCGCCTCGTCGCCGTGCTGGCATCGTTCGGAGCGCCGGCGCCCGACGGGCCGAGCGCCCGGGTCCTGGACGCGCTGGCCGACCAAGGGGTGTTTCGGGCCGGGGGTGTGCTCGTGGGATCCCACGCCTTCGCGGCGTACGGCACCCTGCTAGGCGTACGCTGGTCAGACCATTGGCAGACGGCGGACATCGACCTGGCCGCGCCGCGCCGCCTGCAGGTGGCGGTTGACGACCGCGCGAACCTCCGTGCGGCGCTCGAGTCGACGGGGCTGCAGTTCGACGCAGTGCCGATGTTGGAGGCTCGACAGCCCAGCACGGCGTTTCGTGTGCGCGGCACGGCGCTGTTCGTCGAGCTGCTCACGCCGCTCGTCGGCCCAAACGTTGACGGTCCGGTGATGATCCCCGGCCTGGGGTCGGCGGCGCACCCCTTGCGGTTCCTCGACTACCTCATCGAGCAGACGTCCCCCTGCGCGATTGCCGCTCGTTCGGGGATCCTGGTCAACGTCCCCGCCCCGGCTCGGTACGCCCTTCACAAGCTGCTGGTGGCCCCGAGGCGCGGCGCCCATGAGGCGGCGAAGAAGCGTAAGGACCTAGCGCAGGCCGACGCCCTGCTTGAGCTGTTGCTGGAAGAGCGGCCCGGAGACGTTCTCGAGGCTTGGGATGGGCTCGCCGGGGCCCGCACACCCTGGAGGGAGCGCATCCTCGAGGCTTGCGCGTCGCTGCGTTCTGCCGAGGGCTTGGCGTCGCTCGTGGTGTGATCGCCTAGGGCAGGCGCCTACAGGCAGCCCAACGCCCCGGGCGGGCCCACGTCGACCTTGACGGTGTAGCCCGCGTCCCCCAGCACGTCCGCGCCATACACCCGGACGAAGAAGTCGTCCCCGGCGGCAGCGTCGTCGTGGATCAGGCAGACCTCCTGGCCGAGGCCGAGGTCCTCCTCGAGCACGCCGTTGAAGCGGTTGCACCGCTTGTCCAGCAGCTGCACGTCGAGATCGGCGTCGCCGTCCATCACCACCAGAACGCGGACCGAGTACTCGTCCATCTCCTGGACCCCGGGCGCCTGGCTCGGGCGGAAGACGTAGTAGTCGTCGTCGTTGGGGCAGATCCGGCTCTCCAGCGGGAAGAACTGGTTGAGGAAGGGCGTGTCCTCGGCGTCGTGGACGGTCGCCTGCACGCAGACGTCGTTGTTCTCGTACTGATCGTCCTCGCAGATCTCCGCGACCACGCCCACGCACAGGTCGTACTCGTTCTGGGCGTCGTTGATGCCGAACACCTTGATCCGCTGCTCCTCCGCTCGGGGCTGCCGCAAGGTCATCGTCTGCGGGGCGTTGCCACCGCCGCAGCCGGGCGACAGGTCGCGGCAGGCGCGGTCCGGCGAGATGTTGCGCGGGCACGACAGCAGGCCGTCCTCACCACGGAGCTCGACGAACAGGTCGTCCCCCTCCTGGCAGCGGATCTGCACGTCGATGCGCTCGGCCACCACGCCGGTCAGATCCACCATGTACCAGTCCTCCTCGTCGTGGCCCTGGCCCGGGGGCGGGGCGCACAGCGCGAGGTGGGAGTCCTCGTCCACCGGGAAGCAGTGCAGGTCGTCGCCCTCGACGCCCGGCTCGACCGGCAGCTCGCGGGCGGTCTCATGGCTGTCGTTCTCCTCGAAGCCGTCCTCCGCGCACAGCGGCGGGGCGCCGAACACCGTGATGGTCAGCGAGTACGGCACGGTGCGCTCGTCGAGAACGTTGTTGGGGTGCTTGACCCGGATGTAGTAGAAGCCGGCCGCCAGCCCCACCTCGTTGAAGGAGTTGAGCGCAGCGGCGTTCCGGGAGGCGCGCAGCACCTCGCCGCCGGCGTCCTGCAGCTCGACCTCGAGGAACCACACGTTTCCGGGCCCCAGGTCGTTCTCCATGAGCACGTTGACCTGCCCGCCCGCGTCGACCTGGAACTTGTACCAGTCCTCGTCCCGGAGGTCCGGAGCCTGGCCGTTCGCACAGAGGTGCAGCGGGACGGCGTCCTCCTCATTGGCGTCAGGGTACTGCCACACGTAGGGGCGGCCGTCGTTGGCCGGGATGGGCGGACACTCGATCACGTCGTTGTCGTTGCGCCGCTCCCGGATGCAAATCGCGTCGCCCTGGACGTCGTTGCGCTCGAAGATCCCGTCCGGCCCGTCGTCCTGGCACGGCACCGCCGGCCCCTCGCAGGCGATCTCGATGTTGTATTCCATCTGCACCGGGATCCCGAGGTTGGCCTGGGACCCTTGGGTGACCTCCAGCAGGTAGTTGCCCTCGGCCACCGAGTCCTGCTCGTCGTCCTCGGTCAGCTCGAGCACGCCGTCCTGTCCCACGACGTCCTCGAGGATCAGGTTCACGGCGGGATCCACGATGTCCGCGGGAGGCCGCAGCCGCGCCCGCAGCTCGCCCAGGCGGTTGTCGTAGGTGATGCGCACTCTCGTCCGGTCGCCCGGGCGCAGGGAGATCTCGTACCAGTCGCTGTCGTTCTCACAGAAGGTGGCGTCGCCCACGTCCTCGACCTGGCCCAGGTGTCCGCCCTGGATGATGAACGCGGCGCAGTCGAAGATGCCGCGGGCGTTGCCGTGGACGTCGTTGTTCTCCCAGGGGTCGGGCTCACAGACCAGCGCCTGCTGCAGCTTGACCTCGAGGCCATAGTCGAAGCGCGTCGCGTCGAAGTTTTCGATGGCCAGCCAGTAGTCTTGGTTGCGCGGCGCGGGCACGTGGGTGTTGACCGTCATGCGGCAGGGCTGGTTGGGCCCGGGCGGCTCGAACACCCACTGGGGCCGCGGCCACTCCCTGGCCAACACGTCGGGGTTGTCCTCACCGGGCCGGAACAGGGAGGTGGTGCCTGACAGATCGGCGGCGTCCAGGTTGCAGGCGCCGGGGGCGTCGCCCCAGCCGTCGCCGACGCTGTCGACCAGCGGCCAGGTCACCACGATCTCCACCTCTTCGAAGCGGTTGAGCGGCAGCCTGAACCAGTCCGCGACGTCCGGCGTCAGGTCCGGGTGGGGCGGGGGCTCCGAGCAGAAGCGCGGGATGAAGGTGCCGCACAGGTTGCCGGGATCGTCCTCACACGGCAGCAGGCAGCCGAAGTCCTCGCCGTCGCAGTCGCCACGGAAGAACTCGAAGGCGTCGTCGCGGTTGTCGTTGGCCTCGTGCAGGTCGTTGCGGCAGGCGCCTTCGAAGCAGTGGCCGTCGATGCAGGCCTCGTCGCCGGCGCAGTCCTCGTGGCCGCGGCAGGGGTTGCCGCAGGTGCCGTCGGCGTTGCAGACCTTGTCGGCGTCGATGATGGCGCAGTCGGCGTCGAGCACGCAGCCGCAGGCGTTGCGGTCCAGCCGGCACGGCTGATCCTGGGGACAGTCGCCGAGCTCGTCGCAGCCCTCCTCGCACAGCCCGGCATTCTCGGGCGCACCTTGTGCGTCGGCGTTGCACCACCGGCCCTGCTCGCAGTCCCCGGGGCCGGCGCAGCTGCGCTGCACGCAGGCGTGCTCGACGCACTTGTGGGTCTCGTCGCAGTCGGTGTCGTCACGGCAGCCCGGCTCGCACTTGCTGCCCGGGGCGGGCGCCCCGTCGCAGTAGAAGACGCCGCTGGGGCGCGGCACGATGTCGCGCCGGCGGGGGCACTCTTCGTCGGTCGTGCAGCTCTGCGGGATGCACACCTGGGGATCGCCATCGCCGCACTCGGTTCCGAGCACCTCGCAGTCGTCGTCGCCGTTGCAGGGCTGCTCCAGGCAGTTCCAGTCCAGGCAGATGAAGGTCTCGCCGAACTCGTCCCACTCCTGGCACTGCCCGGTGGCCCGGCAGTCGTCCGGCTCGCACTCGCCGGTGCTCCGGTTGTCGCCGCAGACGCAGACTCCGGTCTCGTCGCCGGGATCGCGCTTGCAGTGCTTGTGCTCGTCCGCGCAGTCCTCGTGCACCCGGCAGGTCTGGCTCTCGCACTGGTACGCCCGCGCGTTGCAGACCTCGCCGTCGTCGCAGTCGGCGAACCCGGGGCGGCAGTCGACCGCCGCACACTTGCAGTCCTTGCCCGGATCCGCCCCGCAGGCATACAGCTGACCCGCCTGGCCGAAGCCGTCGCAGTCCACGTCGGTCTGGCAGTCGCACGCCTCGCAGCGGCGGTCGGTCGTCCCGAGCTCGGGGCTTTGGCAGACCCATGGCAGGGGTGCGTCGGCGGGGCGGCACTGGGCGTCGTTGCGACAGCCGACGGCGCAGACCAGGCGGCCGTCGCCGGGCACGCAGACCTGGATGTGCCCGTCGTCTCCGACCGTGGGCTCGCAGTCGCCGTCCTCGGCGCACTCGTCCGAGGGTTCGCAGAGGCCCGCGTCGGTGCACTGTTCGGTCTCGTCGCAGTCCGGCAGCGGGTCCGCGGCGCTGTCACAAGCCCCGTCGAAGCCGCACTCACGGGCGACGGTCTGGCCACCGATGCAGATCTGATGACAGGGCAGGCTGTCTTCGACCGTGCAGGGCTGCGGACCCCCGGCGACGTCCTCTCCACCCGGGCTCACAGCCCCGTCCTCCGTCGAGCACGCAACCGCCGCCATCAGACAAACCACACCCAACCACAGGCGTGGGGCCACCAAGATATGTAGGTTTTTCATGGTCAGTTCAGCTTGATCGTGGGGGCCTTCTGCGTCATCACGCCGCCGGCCTTGAGGTCCATGGTGGCGCCCGCCTTGTGCTCCATCGAAGTCCCCGACTGCGTCTTGTACGTCGTGCCGGCCTTCATGGAGGTGGACTTCGAGGACTTCGTGATGAGGTCCTCGCAGTCCAGTGTGATCTTCGTCTTGGCCTTGACGTAGATCTCCCCAGTCTTCGACTCGATCGTGATCTTCTTCTTGACCGTGTCGATCTCGATGTAGTTGTCGTTGTCCTTGTCGTAGATCTGGATCTTCTCCTCGCCGTCGGTGTCGTCGAGGACGATCTCGTTGGACTTGTTGGTCCGGATCACGATCTGGAGCTTGCCCGGCTCGTCGCGGAAGAGCAGCACGTGCTTCTCGCGGGAGTGCCAGAAGCGGTAGTTGTTGATCTTCCCGCCCTGGTCGACGATCGGGATGTCGATGTTTTCGTTCTTGGGCGTGATGGTCAGCTTCTGGGGGTACTTGTCCTGCCCGTTCCAGAGGCTGCCGATCACGATCGGGAACCGGATGTCCCCGCCCTCGAACACCACGACGACCTCGTCATCGACCTCAGGCATCCAGAAGGCGCCTCGGTCCTTGCCGGCCATCATCGTGGACATGCGGGCCCAGTAGGACTCGTCGGACTCCATGAGCCACGGGAACTTCACCCGGACCCGATAGCCCTTCTCCTCCTCGGTCTGCGCCTTGGGCTGATCGTGCTCAATGTTGGTCACGATCGCCGTATACGCCCCGTAATAGGAGCCTACGGTCGGGGCCGACTGCATGTGTCGGCCCAACATCTTCAGGAAGTTCTCAGCCATGGAGTTATGGCCTGGTGTTTCGCCGGACGGATCTGACGGTATCAGCGCGCCGTGAGGCGCGGCAAATCGGCCTGCCGCCCGTCCCGCTGACCCCTACGGCGCCAAGTCGAAGTCGACCTTGGCCGTGAGCCACTTGTCGATGGCCAGGGAGCGGGTCACCACCGTGGCCTTGTCGTCGCCCGCCACGGGCGGGTGCCAGACCTCGACGGTCGTGTCGCCGCCAAGCACCGAGGCGATCCGGAACTGGCCGTTGCTCGAGGTGGCCTGCGCGTAGGGGTGCGAGCCGCTGTGGATCCAGGCCCGCAGCCAGTCGCGGCCGCCCGCGCCGACCAGCTCGGTGAAGCCGGACCCTTTGACCACCTGGTCCACGGTCGCCCCGGCGTCGACCTTCACCTTGAACAGCTTCTTGCCGTTGCGGCGGCCGACGAACGTGTGCGCCACGCCGTCGGTGTTGTGGATCTTCAGCGTGCCGCCGGACTGCATCACCAGCGCCCGCGGGCTCATGCGGCAGCCGGCGACGGTCACCTTGGGCTCCAGCCCGGGCAGGGTGACGAAGGCCTTGCCTTGGCTCACGCCGGTCAGCCGGACGATGGCGCCGTCCACGCCGCGCTCGCCGCCACGAGCGACCACCCGTCGGTCCTGGTTGGGACCGCAGGCCTGCTGCGCGTCCTCGGGCACCTTGTGGCTCGTGGGCGCAGGCAGATCCTTGCTCCACACCACCCGCCCCTCGACCGCGGCCACGTCCTTGGGGATCTCCACCACGGCGTACTTGCCCTTGGAGGCGGCCGGGTCGTCGGCGCGCTGCGGGGCGCCGACGACCGCCGCCTTGGGCGGGCTGGCGGGCGCGGGCGCATCCATCCCTGCGGCCTTGGCGGTGACCGGGGGCTGCGCACCCACGGGCTTGGCGCCCTCCTCGGGTCTGGGCGCCTTCGCCGCGGCCTGCGGCGGGGCCGTTGCGGCGGGCGCCGGCTTGGCGGCCGCTGCGGGCTGGTCGGCGGGCGAACCCCCGCACTTGCACGCGGGCAGGGCCACAAGGGCCATCAGCGCGACCGGGGCGACGACTTGGATCGGACGGTTCATGGTGCTCCCTCGCAGGTCCTCAACCGTGACCGGGCCGACAGTGTTCCGCCCGGCCCCCCCGCGTCAACCGATCGAGGCGTGGAAGTCCTGCAGCTGAGGCTTGAGGGCGGCCCAGTTCCCGCGCACGACCCGGATGCCCTCGGGCAGGGCCTGGATGAACTGCCGACCGTAGCCCCGCGTCGCCACCCTGCGGTCGAGCACCAGCAGGCTGCCGCGGTCGGTCCGATGGCGGATGAGCCTGCCGAAGCCCTGCTTGAAGCGGATCACCGCGTCCGGGATCGTCACCTCGGCGAAGGCGTTGCCGCCCCGGGCCTGCACCGCCTCGGTCCGCGCCTGGACCAGCGGCTCGGTCGGCACCCGGAAGGGCAGCCGGGTGATCACCACGGACTGCAGGGCGCTGCCGCGCACGTCGACGCCCTCCCAGAAGCTGTCGGTGCCGAACAGCACGGGGCCGGACTCCTCGCGGAACCGCTCCAGGAGCGCCGTGCGCGGCCCGTCGCCCTGCCGCAGCGGCGTGAGCCCCTCGGCCTTGAGCGTGTCGGCGAGCTCATCGTGGACCTGGCGGAGCAGGGAGTAGCTGGTGAACAGGATGAAGCAACGGCCGCGGGTCAGCCGCACGCTGTCGAGCACCGCCGGGGCGCACGCCTGCCGGAACGCGATGCCCCCGCTGGGCTCGGGCAGATCGTCGCGCAGCGCCACGAGCGCCTGGGTCGAGTAGTCGAACGGGCTGGGGAACACCTCGCGCTCCACCCGGTCGGCGTCGACCCGATCCACGCCCAGGCGGGACACGAGGTAGTCGAAGGCGTCGTCGCCGCCGCGGGCGGTGGTCAGCGTCGCCGAGGTGACGACGTGGCTGTCGAACGGGGTCCACATGGCCTCCTCGAGCTTGCCCCCGACCTCCAGCGGCGCCGCGTGCAGCTGCATGGTGCGAGGCCGCCGCTCGGTGGGCCGCCGCCACTGCAGCCAGCGCACGAGCCCGTCGTCGGTGGCGCCGCTGTCATCGAAGCCGATGAACGCCTGCACGCCCTCGACGGCGTTGCGCAGACGCCGGGTGGCGGCGTCCACCTCCAGGCGCAGCCCGTTGAGGGCGTCGTCCTCGCGCTCGGCCAGCCGCAGCTCGATGGCCCGGGACAGCTCGTGCAGCCGCCCCGCCAACACGCGCAGGTCCTCGGACAGCCCCTCGCCGATCTGGGCGACCTGCCGCCAGTCGGCCTGCGCGCACAGCGCCACCGTGACCCGGAGCGTGCCGGCCTGACCGTCGCCGCCCGCGGCGGTCAGCCAGTGATCCAGGCGCTCGAAGGCCGCCTCGGAGCGGGTGCGCGTGTCCTGGACCGAGCGCGCCAGGATGTCGCGCACCCGGGCGGCGTCCTCGGCGGAGGACCGCTCCAGCCGGCGCGCCACCGCAGGGAGCAGGCCCCGGTCCTTGGACTTGCCGGTGCCGAAGCGGCCCAGCCTGCCCAGCGCCGTCTGCACGCCCCGTCGCGTGACCCGGGCGCCGAAGAACGACGAGGCCGCCGACTCCACCTTGTGCCCTTCGTCGAGGACCACCCGGCGGAACGGCGGGAGCAAGGCGGATCCCTTCCAGTTGCCCGTGGCCTGGCGAATGGACACGTCGGCGAACAGCAGGTGGTGGTTGGCCACGATGAGCCCGGCCTTGGACGCCTCCCGCCGGCTGCGGAAGTAGAAGCACTCACCGTAGTGGGGGCAGCGCAGGCGCAGGCAGGCGTCGCCGTCCGAGCGGACCTCGTCCCACAGCTCCTCGGGCGGGGTGACCGCCAGCTCCTGGCGCGTGCCGTCGACCGTGCGCTCCGCCCACTGCTCGATGTCTTCGAGCATCTTCAGGTCGTCCGGGGGACCAGCTGATCCCGCCGGGCCTGCAGCGCCAGCAGGAGCCGGCGCACGCCCAGGTAGTTGCCCCGCCCCTTGACCAGCGCCACGGTCACCTCGAACGGCAGCGCCTCGCGCAGCAGGGGCAGGTCGTGGGTGACGATCTGCTCTTGGAGGTGGATGGTGCCGGTGGCGACCACCACCCGCTCCTTGTTGCGGTGGGCCCACGACGCCGCAGGCACCAGGTAGGCCAGGGACTTGCCCGTGCCCGTGCCCGCCTCGAGGACGCTGATGGCGTCGCCGTTGAGCGCGCGCGCCACCGAGCGCGCCATCGCCACCTGCGAGGGCCGGGCCTCGTAGGACTCCATCTTGCGGGCCACCGGGCCGCGGGGTCCGAGGATCTCGGCGACCTCGTCCTCGGAGATCGGCCGGATGGCGTCGTCGGCGAACGGCTCGACCACCACGTAGGCCCGGCGCACATCGCTGTCTACGATCGCGAAGGCGACGCCTGCGTCCGCCAGGATCCCGGCGACCTGCAGATCCGCCTCGGAGGGCGTCAGGTTGCCCGAGGGGTGGTTGTGCAGGGCCACGTCGCCCATCTCAGCCACGCCGATGATGGCCGGCGCCGCGGAGCGGTGGCCGCGGGCGACCACTCGGATCTCGGAGTACGGGTCGTCGTGGTTGTCGCGCCGGCCGAGGGCGAAGACCTCGTTGCCACCTGCCTGCGCAATCGCCGCGCGCATCTGCGCAGCGGCGCGCTCGGTCAGCAGTCTGTCGATGGGCGCGGCCGGGGCCGACGTGGGCTGCCGCTCAGACGCGACAGACCTGCGTCACGTCGCGTACATGCGCTCTTCCCGCTCCTGGTCCTCCTTGCAGCGGATGCAGAGCGTGGTGACCGGACGGGCCTTCATGCGGCGAGGATCGATGGGCTCCTCGCACTCCTCACAGACGCCGAACGTACCCGCCTCGATCTTCCGAAGCGCCTGCTCGACCTTGTTGAGCAGGAAGCGCTCCCGGTCCCGCAGGCGGAACGTGAAGCTCTGGTTGTACTCGGCGGACGCCAGATCGACCTCGTCGGGGAGATCGTTGGAGTCGACGGCCATGTCCTCTTTCAGGGTTCTGTCGGCGTTGCCGACCAGCTTGTCCCGCTGCTCCTCGAGGAGCTTTTGAAAGCGTTCGAGCTCACGCTTGCGCATCGATCCCCTCCCTCCTGGCTGATCAGAAAAAGGCTAGCGCCATTATCACGCCGCGAGCGACAGGGTCAATGCCCATGCTCCGGATCCCCGCCAAATCTGCGGCTGAGCGCGCCTCGGAGCACCTTTCTCGTTGGGCCCATCGGCAGCTCTTGAGCGGTCACCGAGAACACCCGCCGGGGCGTCTTGTACGGCGCCATCTGCCCGCGCGCCCAGGTCAGCAGCGACTCCTCATCCAGGTCGCGACCGTCGGCGGGGATCACGGCGGCGACGACATCCGCCCCGCGCGCAGGGTGCTCCACGCCGAACACCACCACGTCTCCCACGTCGGCGTGCTCTCGCAGCGTGGCCTCCACCTCGGCTGGGAACACCGAGTAGCCGCCGGACTTGATGACCTCCTTGCTGCGACCGGCGAAGTGCACGAGACCCAGCCGGTCCCGCCACGCCAGATCGCCGGTGCTCAGCCAGCCGTCCCGGACCGTGGCGGCGGTGGCGTCCTCGGCGCCCAGGTACTCCGACAGCACACCCGGCCCGGACAGCTCGAGGTGGCCGGTCGCCCGACGCTTGGCGACCTTGCCTGCGTCGTCCACCACGCGGGCCTTCCAGCCGGGCAGCGGCGCGCCGACGAAGCCCGGGGCGTCGGTCTTGCGGCCAGGCAGCGTCAGCCTGAGCATGGCGGCGCCGCCGATCTCCACCATGCCGTACCCCTCGATGAACGGTGCAGGCACCGGCAGCGGCGGCTGCGACCGACCGTACCCCTGGAAGCGACGCATGAGGTCCGGCGGCATGACGTCCGCGGCGCTGGCCCAGGCCCGGATGCTGGTCAGGTCCCTGTCGGTCGCGCCCGCCTCCTCCAGCCGGCGATAGGTGGTGGGCACGCCCACGTACAGGTTGGCCTTGTGCGTCTCGATGGCGTCGAGCACCGCATCCGCCCGGAACTTGGGCAGGTGCAGCACGGGCACCCCTGCGAAAAAAGTGATCAGCGACACGGCCAGGCCCATGACGTGGGCCACGGGCATGGCCTCGACGATGAGCCGCACCGGCCATGGAGGGGCTGCGACCGCCCAGCCCAGCCCGGACAGCAGCGCAGCGCTGGTGAGGACCACGCCCTTCGCCCGCCCGGTGGTGCCTGAGGTGTAGAGGATCACTGCGGGATCGGCGACGTCGCCCGGCACCGCGGCCCGCCCCCGCCGGGCGCCCGCGACCATCGCGACGAGCCCCGGACCGGCCATGTCGTCGGACAGCACGACCTTGGCCCCGCTGTCCTCCTGCGCCCAGGCCAGGTCCTTGTCGCCGGACGACGGGTTGACCGGCACCGCCACACCCCCGGCGGCGGCCACGGCCAGGATCCACCAAAGGGTGTCGATGCGGTTGGCTGGCGAGACGACCACCCGATCGCCGGGCCGCACGCCGTGCTCGTCGGACAGGGCCGCAGCGGCGCGCTCCACGAAGTCGGCGACCTGGGCGTAGGTGATCTCGTGGCGCGGCAGGTGCTCGTACGGCAGCGGCTCGGCCAGGACGTGGGCCACCCGGTCCCCGTATGCGGCGGCGGCGGCGGCGGACAGGCCCCCGAGATGGAGCTTGCCCGATCGCATGAGCGACCACCGTCCAGTGAGCCGATGCTTGAGCGGCGACATTCCCCGTAGTGTACGTTCCCCAGCCAGTGGACGGTGGACCTACGGACAGCCGCCAGCTGCCCGCAGTGGCCGTGCTGGGCTTCTACGGCGCCATGGCGCTCGTCGCCCTGGTCTGGGGCGAGCTGCGCGGCGCCCCCTCGGTGTTCGAGCGAGGCGCGCCCGAACCACCGCTTCAGGCGCTGTACGGCGTCGCGCTCGGCGTGCCCGTGGTCCTGCTGTCGGCCGTCGCCTCGGCGAAGCTGGTGTGGGCCCGGCGGCTGAACGCCGAGTTCGCCCGGCTCCTCGGGCCGCTCACCTCCCGGGACGTCCTGATGCTCGCCGGCGGCAGCGCCCTGGGCGAGGAGATGCTGTTCCGGGGCGCCATGCAGCCGAGCCTCGGGCTGTGGCTGACCAGCGTGGTCTTCGGCCTGGCGCACCTGCCTCCCCGCAAGGAGCTGTGGCCCTGGTCGGCCTCCGCCGCGGTGGTCGGGCTCGCGTTGGGCGGCCTGTACGAGCTGACCGGCTCCATCCTGGCGCCGGTGGTGGCCCACTTCACGGTCAACTGGTTCAACCTGCACGCCATCGCCGATGCGGATCCGAGCGCGGACGACGACGCCCAGGCGGTCGCCTGATGAACCCCGGCGCGCAGCCCATGTGGATGATCATCGTGACCGCCAAGGCGGCGCCGATGGGCTACCTGCTGGTGTGCGCGGCGCTGGCGGCCGGGGCGGTGACCCTGCGGTTCTCGGAGGGGAGGCGCTGGTACGACCTGCTGGCCAGCTTCGCGCTGCTGACCGCCGCGCTGGCAGGGATCTTCTACCTGTCCGCGCACGTCCTGGCGGGCATCCCGGTCGCCGGGATCGAGTTCATCGCCTGGAAGGAATAGGGCCGCTTAAATGAGAAAGGGCCGACACGCCCCAACGCGTGTCGACCCTTCCGGGGTGGTCCGGGAACCAAGCCAAGAAGGCCTAGGCGCCGGTCCGATCCCGAGCTACTCGAGCTCGTTCTCGGTGTAGATACCACCACCACCGACCACGTTGAGCGAATTGTCGACGGTGCCGACACGCTCGAAGGTCGAGAAGATGCCGTTGCAGTTCAAGTCGCCCACCGCGCGAGCGGTGAAGGACGAGCTCGAGTCAGTACCCGCCGAGGCGTACTGGTACTTGTAGTAGTGGGGGTCCGACAGCGCGAAGTTCAGCGCCTGCCAGGTGAGGGGCTCCCAGTAGCTCTTCTTCGGGACGAACTTCTCAGCCGTGCCCTCCGAGCAGAACGCGACGCCGGGGGCGAGAGCCGCGGCGAGCGGGAACTGACGCTCGTGGATGATGCCCTTACGAGAGGCGTGCTCACGCGCGAAATACGAAGCCGACGAATCGAAGAGCTTCCTGAGGTTCATCGTGGCCTCAGAGGTCTTCGAGCGGCGGATGTACTTCATAAACGCCGGAATCGCGACCGCGGCCAGAATGCCGATAATTGCGACGACGATCATGAGCTCGATGAGCGTAAAACCACGCTTGCGCATGTGGAACTTGGTAAGCACGGGCCTCTCCTTGATTTGTGTGCCGTTGCCGATTGCCGTCTCGGGCTTGTGCAAGCACCGATCCAACCTCGGGAACCCTAGTAACTGCGTCGATCCGGTCTTGGAGTCCCTCACCGAGTGACGCAATTCGGCGGCTCCACTGCCAAAAATCGTCACCCGTCCGGGGCGACTCGTCGAGGAATTGGCGATCTGATTGTGCTGGGATGATCTCAGCAGGCGTGCCTGCTCGAAGTGGGCCTTGGCCTCAGCCGCCCGACCCTGCTTGTCCGCCATCACGCCGAGGTTGAACCAGGCGTCCACCGCCTCGGGCTGTACTGCCGGCATGAAGGCTGGACAACCGGGCGCGCCCGCGGTTGGCTGCGGTCGATGCAGATGCGCCAGGCCCTCCGCCTGTCCGCCCTCGCCGGCCTGACGCTGGGGGCGGTCCACGCCGCCGACGTCGTGCTCCTCCTCGGCCGTGGCCTGCCTTGGTCGTGGCGGCTGGCGTCCGCGCCGGGGATCGTCGGGCTGGTGGGCTGCCTGGCGCTGGCGTGCACCCCGCTGGCCTGGGCCGCGCTCAAGCTCGCCCGCCGCGCGCCCGCCGGGGAGGCCGACGCCGCCTGGGTCCTGTCATCGGGTGCGGCTTTTGCGCCGGTGGTCTGGGCGGCCCATCGCCTGTACCTGTACTGGGCCTCGCAGACGCTGGACTTCCCCGAAGAGGCCGCCGTCGGCGTCGCCGCCGCAGTGGCGATCGTCGCAGGCGCGGCCCTGCTCGCCGCCCGGTTCGTCCTGCGCCCGCTGGCGCAGCGGGTCGTCGACCGGGCGGGCGCCCGCCTGTGGCCCGCGCTCGCGGTCGCCGTGGCGGCGCCCGTGTACGTCGTCGCCACCCGGACACTGCCCGCGGTGCACCTCGACGACCGGCTCCTGCCCTACGTCCTCGCCCTGATCGGCCTGGCCTTTGTGGGGTGGGCCGCGGCCGCCCGACCCGAGGAGATCGAGCCGAAGCGGCTGGCCCTGATCTGCCTGGTCGCCCCTGCCCTGGCGCTGGCGCAGCCCGCCGCGGGCCGCAAGGTCGTCCGCCGCGCGGCGCCGCTGGCGGATGCCGTGTCCTCGCTCGGCTTGTCGTTGGCCGACCTGGACGGCGACGGCCACGCGTCCTGGCTCGTCGGCGGCACCGACTGCGACGACGGCACCCCGGCGGTCCAGCCCGGCGCCCCCGAGACCCCGGGCGACGGCGTGGACAACAACTGCCTTGCCGGCGACCTGGCGCCGGCCGACGCCGCCAACGCCCGACGCTCCCTGGGGGTGGGCGCGTCTGCGCCGTCGCCTGCCCCCTCCGGGCCCGAGGGGCCGGCCCCGGTAATGGTCGTGGTCACGGTGGACGCCCTGCGCGCCGACCGGCTGCACCCCGCTACGATGCCGCGCACGTGGGAGTGGGCGAAGACGGGCACGAGGTTCGATCGCGCCTACGCCGCCGGCAGTCACACGCAGAGCGCGCTGCCGCCGTTGCTCACGGGCCAGTACCTGGGCCGGATGATCCAGCCGGGGCCGGCGGGCATGCGCTTCGCGGTCGGCGGCACCTTGGCGGGCCTGCTCGCCGCCCACGGCTGGCACACCATCGCCCTGCAGACGGCGGGCCTGCCGGCCCCCCTGCTCGCCGGGTTCGCTGTGCGGGAGGACCTGTCGGACCTCGGCAAGGACCTCAAGGCCCTGACCACCACCACCCTCCTGGTGCGCGAGCTCATCGCGCAGCTGCAGGACGCCACGTCCGCCGCCCCCGCAAGGCCCGTGTTCGCCTGGCTGCACACGATGGACGTCCACGCGCCCTACCGCCCGTCGTACGACGCCCAGGTCGCCCAGACCGACACCGCCCTGGGGCTGCTGTACGACCACCTCGCCCAGCACCACCCCGCCGCGGTCCTGGCCGTGAGCGCCGATCACGGTGAAGCCCTGGGCGAGCGCGGCCGTCAGGGTCACGGCCGCACTTTGGAGGACGACCAGGTCCTCGTCCCCCTCGTCCTCGCCGGCCGGGGGATCCGTCCCGGCCACATGGTCCCGGGAGTCGTGGAGGTCCTCGATCTGACCCCCACCCTCGTCGCCCTCGCAGGCCTCCCCCCCGCCCCCTGGATGGATGGCCGGTCCCTACTCCCCTTGGTCACCTTGCCGGCCAGCCCCGCCGAGCGCCCGGGCGGCCAGCGCGCCTTCATGGAGGTCCGAGGCCTCGGCGGGTCCTTCCTGAGAGGCGTAGCGACGCCCTACGCCACGGTCGTTCGGGACCTCCGCCGCGACCTGTTCTGGACCCGCCCGCCGGACGCCCCCGACGAAGCCATCACCCAGGCCCGCACCCTGCTGCTGGCGTGGGAGGAGGGGGTCCTGTCCGCCCCGGCGCCACCACGCCCGCGGTGAGGGCGGTGGGCACGAGGACCAAGCGGGAGACGATCATCGTCGCGCTGGAGGAGGCCCGGCGGGAGGCCGCGCCCTGCGGGATCGCGGCGTCACCGTACCTGCGACCGATCTCATCATCGCAGCCACCGCCCTGGCCCACGGGGCCACCCTCTTGCACCAAGACGCGGACTTCGAGGAGATCTCTTCCGTGGCGCCGGATCTGTCGGCTCAGGACGTGCGGCTCGGGAGAAGATCGGGCTAACCCCGGCGGCGCTCCAGCGCACCCACCCGGGCCTCCAGGCCGTCGACGTTGGAGCTCATCGCGGCCAGGTCCTGCCTGGAGGGGAAGCGCAAACGCGACAGGTAGGCCCGGACCTCTTCCTCGAGGCGGCGCTCGAGCTGGGTGCGGTTGTCCTGGAAGCGGGAGCGGATCTCTGCGCTCAGCCGCTCCGCCTCGCTGCGCGGGACGTCGCTGAGCTCGCCGAGGCGCTCGGTGAGGCGCTTGGCCTCCTGCTCAGCGTCCTGCGCGAGGCCATGGGCCGCGGCCCAGGCCCCCCGCAGCATCTCCTGCAGGGGCGCCTTGGGCTTGCGGCTGCTGTCGTCGGACAAGGGCTACTTGTCCGTCGTCTTCGTCTCGGTCTTGGAAGCCGGGGCCTTCTTGGCGGCAGGGGTCTTCTTGGCGGCGGGGGTCTTCTTGGCGGCGGCCTTCTTGGCAGCGGCCTTTCTCGGGGCGGCCTTCTTGGCAGGCGTCGCCTTGGCCTTCGGGGTCGCGGCCTTCTTGGCGGGCGCGGCCTTCTTGGCGGGCGCGGCCTTGGCCTTCTTGGCGGCGGCCTTCTTGGGCGCGGCCTTCTTGGGCGCGGCCTTCTTGGCGGCGGCCTTCTTGGCCGTCTTCTTGCGGCTGTTGGCCTTCTTCTTGGCGCTCAGCAGGGCGTCCTCGAGGGCAGAGACCTCCACCCGCAGGCGGGCGACCTCTTCGCGGGTGGCGAGGCCGAAGATCTCGAGCACGTCGTTGCGCAGGTCCTCGATCTGGCCGCGGTAGTCGGCGCTCTTGAGGCTGTCGACGAGCTCGTCGAGCTTCTTGCGAGTGTCTTCGCCCTGGCCGCGGCCCTTGTCCACGAACTCGGTCCAGCGCTTGCGCGACTCGGACTCGAGCTCCTCGTAGCGGGTCTGCGCCTGGGTGGTGCGCTCTTTCACGAAGTCGGTGATGTTGTCGATGGTGTCGTTCATTGTCCGTTCCTTTGTTACGTCTACCATCGATATAACGCTGCGCGTCAAAGCCGTCAAGGGGCCATGACGCATTGCGTCAAGGAATGGCCCGGCGATCAAGGTAGGATGGCCTGACGTGGGCGCCAGGAACCTAGCGAACCTCTTGCTCCTCGGGGCGTTGCTGGCCGGCCTGATCTGGTTCACCCAGGCCGGCGGCGACTCCTGCGCAGGCGCCGTCGCGAACCTCGCGGGCGTCCCCGAGCCGCCCAACCCAGAGCAGGTCAGAGCGGCGCTGGACGCCGCCCGCACCGCCCCGGTGGCCGGGCGACTGGACGTGCACCTGGAGTGGATCGCCCAGGGCAGCCCGCTGGCCCGCGCGTCGCTGGAGGGCTGGCTCACCGAGTTCCCCGCCGGGGCGCTGGAGGTCGGTCAGGTGGACACGCTCCGAGACGTGGCGTTGGCCTGGCCGGACGAGGCGCTGCGGCAGGCCGCCGCCGGGGTGCTGCTGGCCAACCAGCCGACCGGGCCGGCCGCGCCCGCGTGGCGGGCCGTCCGAGGGGTGGCCACCGAAGCCGACCGCGCCGCGCTGCCAGGATCCACCTGGGCCGCGGCCCTCGGACCCCCCGCGCTGCAGACCCTGCTCACCCGCGCCGACGACAGCGCCCTGCGCCAGCTCCTGCGAGCCCACCCGAACCTGCGGCGTCAGGCGATCCCCGTCCTCATCGAGGGGCTGCCGGGCCGCCACGCCACGCTCGCCGCGGTGGCGGGGACGGACCTGGGCACGGACTCCGACCGCTGGCGGGACTGGTGGGCGGGTGTGGAGCGCTCGTTGGAGCGCTTGGCGGACTAGGAGCTACTCGCCCTCGGTCTTGATGTTGGCGTAGCCCTCGACGAACGTGCACGTGGTCGCCGTGAAGGTCAGGGCGATGGTGAAGGCGTCGTTGAGGCCGTCACCGTCCGTGTCGAAGTCGGGGTTGGCCAGGAAGCCCTTGATCATCTCGTCCGTGCCCTCGGGCAGGTCGAAGGTCGTGATGGCCGTGCGGATCTCGTCCTCACGCGCCGCGCCGCCGATCTTGCCCTCGATGAGCCCGGCGAACTCGCCGTCGATGGTGGCCTCCATCTGCACCTTGTGAAGCGTGGCCGAGAACAGCTGCTCAGCGCCCTCCTCGCCGACCGGGAACGACAGCACGAAGGCGTCGGTCACGGCTGACAGCAGACCGCCCGCGATGGTGGCGCCCTCAAACTTGATCAGGGGCTTGCCGTCCTCGGCGAACGAGCGGATGTCGACCTGCAGGGCGGCCTCGCCGTTGAAGTTGTTCGCCGGATCCTCGTCGGTGTCCTCGGCCGCGTACATGTTGATCAGGAACGGCGGGTTGTCGTTGGGGCTGTCGGCCCGCAGGTCGATGGTCAGCAGCATGTCGCCGGTCTCGAGCGCCGTCTTGATCTGCGGGTTTGCAAACAGGCCGGCAGCGCTCAGGGCGTTGTCGGTGCGACCGTCGTCGTCGAGATCGAAGCCCGCGCCGCCGATGGTCAGCGCGTTGATCACCATGGTCTCGCCCCACAGCTTGTCGATGGTGGCCGGGTCGGCCTGCTTTTCGGGATCGATGACCACGCCGGGGTCGCCGCCGCCGTCGCCGCCCTGACCGTCGCCCGCGTCGCCACCACCGGGATTGTCCCCGCCCGGGTTCTCGGCCCCGCCGCCGCCGGCCCCCTGCTCGCCTTCCGCCGCGGCGTTGTTGACGCCGCCCGCGGCCGCGCCGTCCCCGTCCGCGCCGCCCGCACCTGCGCCGCCTCCTGCCCCGGTGCCCGCGTCAGAGGCACAACCTCCGAGGTTCACGGCCACGGCAAACGAAAGGGCGGAGATCACAACGAACTGGGACAGCGTGCGGGTCATCAGGGCTCCTCGGGTCTTATGTCTTCCAGCATCAACTGGAGTTCTTTTCTGCCTCGCCAAACGTTCCAACCGACGGTGAAGGCGGCATCCACCCGGTCACCCACTGCCGGAGCTTGCTCCGCCAGGCCGAAGCCGATGGCCGATCGCGCCGGGCCGCTTCCGTCGACGTCACGCAATGTGCACTTCACGTGCTCGCCTTTCAAGACGCGCACTTCGTCCACCATGACTCCACGAGCTACGAAGACTGGCTCGTGGTTCCCCTGGCCGAACGGCTGCAGGCGCGCCAAGTCGTCCACCAGGCGGCCTTCCACGTCATTCATCGTCAGCTCCGCGGCCACGTCGATCTCCACGACGAAGCCTCCGTCGGGCATGCCCGCCTCGGCCTCCGCCTCGAAGGCGCGGCGGAAGTCGTCGAACCGATCCTCACGGACCGACAGCCCCGCGGCGCCCGCATGGCCTCCGCCCGCGATCAGGTGCTCTTCGCACGCCCGCATGGCCGCGCCCACGTCGAAGCCGCCCAGGGTCCTGGCGGATCCCTTGCCTTCGCCGTCCTCGAAGCCCACCACGACGGAGGGCCGGCCATACCGCTCGACCAGCCTCGCAGCGACGATGCCCGCCACCCCCGGGTGCCATCCGGGGCGACCGACCACCACGGCCGCGCCCTTGTCCAGCGCCCCCGCCTCCACGTCGGCGATGGCCGCGTCGCACACCTCGGTGGTGATCCGCCGGCGGGCGTCGTTTTCGTCGTTGAGCTCGTGGGCGAGACGCCGCGCCTGGCCGGCATCGGCGGCGAGCATCAGCTCCACCCCACGGGCGGCGTCGCCCAGCCGGCCCGCGGCGTTGAGGCGTGGGGCGAGCTTGAAGCCGATGTCCGTCGACGTCACGGGCCCGTGCAGCCCGGAGACCTCTGACAGGGCGGCCAGGCCCGGGCGACCGCCGCGGGTGATCACCTCGAGCCCATGGGCCACGAGCACCCGGTTGTGGTCGACGAGGGGCACCACGTCGGCCACCGTCGCCAGGGCCACGAGATCCATGAACGCCTTGAGGTTGGGGCGCTCATCGAGCAGGGCGCGCACGCCGCAGATGAGATTGAACGCCACGCCGGTCGCGCAGGGCAGCCGGTCGGCGAACCCGCAGTCGTCCCGGTGGGGGTTGAGGATCGCGTCTGCGGTCGGCAGCGCGCCTGACGGCGGGTGGTGGTCGCAGATGACCACGTCCATGCCCAGGGACTTGGCCAGGGCCACCTCCCTCGGCGAGCCGATGCCGCAGTCCACCGTGATCAGCAGGTCCGGGTCCCGCCCCGCCACCGTGCGCACGCCGCCCTCGGACAGCCCGTAGCCGTCGGTCATCCGGTCCGGGACGAAGTAGTCGGCGCGCCCGCCCACCCGGCGCAGGAAGTCCACCAGCAGGGCCGTGCCGCACTGGCCGTCGACGTCGTAGTCGCCGTAGATCAGGATGGATTCGCCTGACCGCACGGCGCGCGCCACGCGCTCGGCGGCGACGTCCATGTCGGCCATCTCGGCGGGTCGCGCGAGGTCGGTCAGGCTGGGGGCGAGGAAGCGCTCCGCCCGCTGCACGTCGCCGCCGCTGCGATCATGGAGGAGATCGGCGGCGGCGGGGTGCAGCCCGAACCTGTCGGCGAAGTCGTGTGCTTGGGTCCGCTGGCCGGGCAACTGCCAGCGGCGGGGCGCGGTCATCTACTCGATCAGGCCCCGGAGCGGGCTGACGCGCCCTTCTTGCCGCCCTTGCCGCCGGCCGATCCGCCTGCGCCGCCCTCGGGGAGGAACCACTCCTGCAGCTTGGGCAGCAGCTCGTTCATCTTCAGGACGGTGGGCGAGGCGATGGCGACGGAGGAGTAGGTACCGACTACGACGCCGATGGTCAGCGCCGCGGCGAAGTCCCGGATGAGCCCGCCACCCCAGATGAACAGGGCGGCCACGACGAACAGGGTCGTCACGGAGGTCAGGACGGTTCGGGACAGGGTCTCGTTGATCGACTGGTTGACCAGCTTGGTCAGGTCCTTCTCGCGGCTGTAGTCGAAGTTCTCGCGGATGCGGTCGAACACGACGATGGTGTCGTTGAGCGAGTAACCGACGATGGTCAGCAGCGCGGCGATGGTCGGCAGCGAGAACTCGAGCCGGCTCGAGAACACCGAGAAGACGCCCAGGGTCACGGTGATGTCGTGCATCAAGGCCAGGACGGCGCCCGGGGCGAACCGGAAGTCGAAGCGGATGGCGATGTACAGCAGGATGGCGCCCAGGGCCACGAGCACGGACAGCGCACCGTCGTTGCGCAGGCGCTTGCCGGCCTTGGGACCGACGATCTGGGCCCGCGTCACCTGGTCGAAGTCCGCTCCGAACGTCTTGCGCAGGTCCGCCGTGATCTTGCTCTGGATCTCCTGCAGCGTCGCCGTGTAGGCGAAGTCCTGCGGGTGGCCGGTCTGCTCGACCTTGGCATCGGCCAGGTCGTTGTCGGCCAGGATCTTCACGATCGCCGCCGGGTCCGTCTTCTTGTCGAACTTCATGTAGATGCGGTCGCCCGAGTCGGCGGGCTCGAACTTCTTGAGCGTGCCCAGCGTGGCGGCCTTCGCCTCGATGCCCGCCTTGATCGCGGCGCCCTTGGCGGCGTTGATCAGCGTGACCTGCTCACGGATGCGGACCAGGTAGTCCACCTTGCCGTGGGCCTCGCCGAACTGCTGGACCTCGGGCTTGGCGAACCCGATGGCCTCGACCGCGTCACGGACCACGGAGGCGCCAGGGTCCTTGTTGAACGCGAGCTGGAGCTCGGACCCGCCCGTGAAGTCGATGCCGAAGTTCAGGCCGAGGGTCAGCAGCGACGCGATGGAGACGGCACAGATGGTGCCAGACAGCGTGTAGAAGAGCTTCCGCTTGCCCAGGAAGTCGATGTTGACGCCGGGCTTGATGATCTCCATATCAGATGCTCAGCCGCTCGACGCGGCGCCTGCCAGTCTGCCAATCGAACAGGGTCCGGGTGACGACGATGGCGGTGAAGACAGAGGTGATGATTCCAACCATGAGGGTCACGGCGAAGCCCTTGATGGGGCCGGTGCCGTAGTTGTAGAGCACCACACCCGCGATGAACGTCGTCAGGTTGGCGTCGAAGATGGCCGTCCAGGCCTTGGCGTAGCCGGCGTCTATCGCCGCTCTGGGCGTCTTGCCCAGCCGCAGCTCCTCCCGGATGCGCTCGAAGATGATCACGTTGGCGTCGACCGCCATACCGATGGTCAGGATGATCCCGGCGATGCCCGGCAGCGTCAGCGTCGCCTCGAAGGCGGTGAGCACGGCCATGATGAACAGCACGTTCAGGATCAGGGCGAAGTTCGCGAACAGCCCGGCCAGTTGGTAGTAGATCAGCACGAACAGGATCACGAAGACGCCGCCGATCATCATCGACATCTTGCCGGCGTCGATGCTGTCCTGACCCAGCGTTGCGCCGACGCGGGTCTCGAACTGCTTGTGGATCGGGGCGGGAAGGGCGCCGTTTTCGAGCACCGTGACCAGGTCGCGGGCCTCGTCGAACAGCTCCTGCTGGCTGCGGAAGTTGCCGCCCATGGTGATCTGGGCCCGGCCGCCGCAGATGGGCTCGTTGATGACAGGGGCGCTGTTGACGACGTCGTCCAGCTGGATGCCCATGCGCTTCTTGACGTGCTCGGTGGTCAGCTCGCAGAAGATGCCGGCGCCGGCGGCGTCGAAGGTCAAGCTGACGAACGGCCGGCGGTCCCGCTGATCGACGGCGACCCGGGCGTCGTTGATGAACTCACCGGTCAGCGGCGCGGCCTTCTTCAGGTAGTAGGTGCGCCAGAAGCTCTCGGTCGTCTTGCGCCCGGCCTTGCTCACCCCCTCCTGGGAGTAGGCGACCGAGTGGTCGACATCGAGCTGTCGAGCGGTCGAGCGGTCGAGTACTCGAGTCGAGTGGGCGCTCGAGACGGGCCGCCGCGCCGGACCTGTG
>PVBE011945765.1_pt1 | contig 26045 bp, 25 predicted proteins | sample 1631181 | NCBI WGS metagenome assembly PVBE01 (sample SAMN08397723, study PRJNA350692) | Marine metagenome, whole genome shotgun sequencing project. | isolation source: water | place: Pacific Ocean | collected 2012-04 | reverse complement strand
TTATTTACAATATTATTTTCTACCACCTCGAGACATTGATTTAATTCTCTTTCTGATGAATTAATTCGTCCAATTACATCAATTTCTCTAAGTTGCTCTAGTATTAACTCTTTCCTTAGATCTCGACGAAAGTCACCATAATCTACCTCATCCTTAAGTAGTAATTCTGGTAGTTTTTCGAAGCTGGTATTGTTTTGTTCTGCTATAAGTGAAATAGCACTATTTAGCATTTGATCGGAAACTTGTACACCCATCCTTTCGGCTCTTTGGAGCTGGATTTCCTCAAGAATAAGTTGTTCTAGAATTTGCTCTTCCATGACACTTTCTTCTGGTAATTCAAATCCATCTTTCGTGGCTCTTTCTTTGATAATTTTTATTTGAGTCTCAAGCTGGCTCCTTAAGACAACACCATCGTTTACGACGGCAATTATCGAATCAATTAGTCCTGATTTGTTCTCAATATCTTGTGCAAAGAGATTCGAAATAACAAGAGACCAGACTAAAGAATATATGTATTTACTTTTTTTCATAATTTAATTTATTGAATATAATCTGAATACCCTAGGATACCACGTTCTAGTAATTTATTAGCCTTCGTACCTATACTTGTCATTCCCTTTAATACAAATTGTATACCAAAAGAATTATCTTCTTGGCCATCTCTAGTTGATACATATTGTCTGTGTATCATCCGGATTCCCCAGCAGCAACTTTCGTATTCTAGGCCATAAAATTGCTCCAAGGTTCTTTTGTCGCGAAGAGAATAGTTATAGTGACCAAGGAAATTCCAGGATTCTGATAATGGCCATGACCAAGATATATTTCCTTGTTCGAGTAGATCTTGCCTGAAACGGTAACCAAAGTTTAATAGTTTATTGTCCGATGGTTGGTATTGTAGGCGTGCTTGGGTTCTTGCCACACCATCTCGCTTATTATTCCATTGGTGAGAAAAATCTAAATTTAGTTTATCGAATACCAAAAAACGTAACTCTGCGATTAAATCAGATGAAGAATCTTGATATAGCTTCTGCCCTGGAAGTGAGACAGTTTGTTTTTGCAGATAAAAAGCTTTACCAAGTGTTCCAGAGACGAGATCACGACCAGTTTTGTTATTGGTTATCTTAGAGCTAAAACCAAGACTGATTTGTTCTGTATCGGCAATTCGATCAATACCAAGGAAACGGTTCTTTTGGAATAATTGGACAATGTTTAAATCTGGTTCAATGGTATCAAAAATAGGGAGATTTGATTGTTCTCGATAGGGTGTTTTAAGATACAAGACTCTAGGCTCAAAAGTTTGTATGTGATTTTGAAGATTTCCCAATTTTCTTTCAAAGAATAAACCGGTATCAATGCTTGTGATCGGAATACTCCTAGATGGATTTGCACTTTGATCTTTACTGAAATTTTTTAATTCGTATTGAGTATGTTTCCAAGAAAAAGATGGATTAATATACCATCCATCATTTTTTACAGTCCAATCGATTTGAGGTTCGGCATCGATTCGCCATCCAGTTACACCAAACTCTCTATCAAAATAGACAATCTCACTATCAAATGAGGCTGAGATCCCAAATGGTTTATACGGTAAAGAAGCACTAAGCTTTATTTGTGGTAGCCGATAATAAGGTCTTTCACCTTGACTAATAGTTTCATCGATGGTTTGAAAATTCTGGAATCGACCAATAAATGACCAATTCTTACCATATGCATCAAAAAGAAGGCTTTGGTTTAAGTGAGTTATGCTTGTTAGGCTTAGATTACCTCCTAGATCTTCAAAGTAATGGCCATCAGAGGTGTTCCCAAAATCTATTATTGCCCGTAATCCATTGGTAAAATTAGTTTTATGGTTAAATTGTATGTAGTGCCTAGATTTCCCATATATGTTGTCATTTTCTAAATAATCAAATTTTAGCTTAGTGCTATTTTTTTGATTAATGTATCTGAATTCACTGCCTAGTTGGAATCCTCTTCCAGTAAGTATTCTGGGGGTAATAGTTGCATCATAATTATTTGCTATATTCAAATAAAAGGGTAATCTAAATTCGTTGCCACTTCGTCCTCCTCCACCAATTTCTGGAGCAAGAAACCCAGATTTACGAGAGTTATCTATTGGAAAGGAAATCTTTGGTATATAGAGAATTGGTATACCCTTAAATTTTAACCCAACTTTTCTTGCAGATGCTTTTCCTTTATTGGGATCAAGTAATATATCTTGAGCATTTATAATCCACCCATTTGATTCTATGGGGCAAGTTGTATAACTAACATTATTTAGGGTTAAAATACCTTGTTCTTGAATCTTGATTGACTCAGCATTACCTCGAGAGGAATTTTCGTTAAGCTCGAAAGCAGCTTGATCAAAGGAAATCATGCCTGTTGAATATGAAAATTCTGCTGTTTGACTTGTGACGTTGACACTTTTATCGACGAAACGGACTTCTCCATTTAATATTAATGATTCATTAGTTGGATCATATATAGCTTTGTTTGAGGTTGTGGTACTGTCGTTATTGGTAATTGTAACATTGCCAATTAAATTGGTTTTCGGTTTTGAACCAATACTAAGATTTATATTATCTGCCTCAAAGTTAATAGATCTATCAATATCTTTTATCTGAAATCCAGTATTGGGTATACCACAAACTGAAAATTGTTCAGAAAAAGCATTGTTCTGAATACAAAAAAGAATTAAAAGAAATTGGAAAAAAGATTTAAGCAAAAATTTACCATATTTTTTTGGTTAGAAAAATTACAATTATTGTGTTAGAAGTAACTTCATATCATTCAACAAGCACTATTGACTATAATCCTTATATTTTATTGAATATTTAAAGTTAAAGGAAAAGAAATTAACACACAAATTGAAATAAATGATGATCGTTACAAAAAGCTTAAAAAATGGCTTAGTAATCATGCAGGTGAACCCTATCAAAAGATAGAGTTAGCTTCTTTTGATGCCAGTTTTCGTCGATATTTCCGTGTATTTAAGCGAGATGCATCTTTTATTGTAATGGATGCGCCGCCAGAAAGAGAGGATTGCCAAGCATTTATCAAAATAGCAGAACTTTTAAAAAAAATGAACCTTACTGTGCCTATCATAATAGATATCGATCTTAGTCAAGGATTCTTATTAATGAGCGATCTTGGCGAAAAGCAGTATCTTGACATACTAACAAGCAGAAAAAGTAAAGCAGATTGTTTGTACAACGATGCATTGGATGCATTAATTAGATTACAAGAACAAGGAAAATTATTTTCTAAATTATTTCAATCTTACGATAGAAAAATGCTTGAAAGTGAGATGATGTTGTTTATCGAATGGTTTTATCATAGAGAGCTGAACCTCACATTTAACAAAAGTCAAATAGAGCAATGGCAAAGATGTATTCACACCCTCTATTTAAATGCAAAGAATCAACCTCAGGTTCTTGTGCATCGTGATTATCATTCAAGAAATTTGATGTATTTATCTGAAAATAATCCAGGAATACTCGATTTTCAAGACGCAGTGATAGGTCCTATTACGTATGACTTGGTTTCCCTATTAAGAGATTGCTATATTTCGCTTCCTGAAGATACAGTTTATGAGTTCGCGTTTAGATTTTATGAAAATATAGATTCTTGTTTAAAAGCAGAAATGAATAGAAAAGAATTTTTAAAATTTTTTGATTTGATGGGTATTCAGAGGCATCTGAAGGCTATAGGGATATTTGCACGCTTAAAGCATCGTGATGGTAAGGGCAATTATCTTAAGGATATTCCAAGAACACTTAAGTATATTTTAAATGTCTCCGCGAAGTACTCAGAATTAGATTTTTTGAAGGTTTTGGTTGAACGTCAATGTTCAACATATAAATAAGAACTATTATGCATGCGATGATATTAGCAGCTGGAAGAGGGGAGCGTTTAAAACCTATAACTAATAATTTACCAAAATGCTTAGTGAAGATAGGCGGTGAATGCCTACTGGAAAGACATTTTAAAATGCTTATAAAATCAGGCATAAGGAAGGTAGTGATAAACCTGGGTTGGTTAGGAGAAAAGATTGTTGAATTTGCAGGTTCAGGTGAAAGATTTGGTTTGGAGATTACATACAGCTCAGAAAGTGATCAGATTCTTGAAACAGGAGGAGGGATAACCAAAGCTCTACCTTTATTAGGTGATTATCCTTTTTGGGTTATTAATGGAGATATTTATACGGATTTTATTGTTCCGGAAATTATCTTGGAAGACGGAGTATTAGGGCATTTAATTTTAGTACCTAAGCCTACATATAAGTTAAAAGGTGACTTTGATCTTGATGATAACAAGGTTATTCGTAAAGCCAATCCAACGTTAACTTTCAGTGGAATCGCATTATACGATCCAAAGACATTTAAAGGCATGACACCAGAAAAATTTTCTATTGTTCCGTTACTGAACAAGTTAATTGATAATCAATTTATAGAGGGAAGTCTTTTTAAGGGTGCATGGGAAGATGTTGGAACACCCGAGAGGTTAACAAAGCTGAATTTATCATGATGACTAATCAAGTGCTGATGTAATCAAGTTGTGCTGCAAGTAATTAAGTATACTTTCTTGTACAATATTCTTGTCTTCTTTTACTCCCAATTTTTCAAGAGAAGTAACCTCTAGATCTTCAAAACCGCATGTGTTGATTCCAGAGAAGGGAAGTAAATCAAGGTCATAGTTAAAAGAAAGACCATGATAACTGTGACCGTTCGTGATTCTCAGGCCAATGCTTGCAATTTTCTTATCGGTAACATAAATACCAGGCGCATCTTTCCTCCGTTTAGATTTTATATTGTATTTTGATAGTAGGTTAATTATTGATTCTTCGAGGATTTTTATCAGCTTAGTTACATTTATATTTAATCTCTTGATATCAAGTAACACATAAAACATCAATTGTCCTGGACCGTGATAAGTAATTTGACCGCCTCTATCAACTTTTAGGGTTTTTATTTTGCCTGGATTAGTAATGTGTTTCCTATCCCCATTTATACCTAGAGTATAGATAGGGTGATGTTCTGTAAGCCATATCTCATCTTTAGTTTTAATTGTCCTAGATTTGGTAAATTCTTTCATTTTTAACCATATTGTTTCATATTCGGCGATTCCGAAATTACACATTTTGATTGAATGATTAATCTTATTACTTTTGTTTTTAGTCATTACAGCACGAAAAGAATATTTTGATTTTGTGAAAGATCTATATATATTTCATCTAATTCATTTTGATTATTAACATCCACAATACAGGTGAGGGATATGTATTTTCCTTTTTTGCTCTTATTCTTTTTTACTTTCTCTTCAGAAAAATTCTGAGAATGGGAGTGCATAACTAAAGAAACTGACTTGTAAAACCTTTTACAATCTTTTCCGAGAACTTTTATTGGAAATTTGCATGGGAACTCAATTAGTTTCCCTGATTTGCCGGAGGTATTCATTTCAGAGGTTATTCAAACCAAAGTTGGATGGTATCTTTTATTTGTTTCCAGAAACTCCCTCTTGGATTATTTTCGAGTGAAATCAAAGATATTGTATTTAGAGTATTATCATTTAATTTTATTATTATATTTCCGATATTCTGACCTTCTTTGATTGCTCCTATAATTTGGTTTGGTATATCTTTTTCGATCTTTACATTATTGAAATTTCCTCTCGGTAATGTCATACGAACATCGTTCTCAATCCCCAGTGAGATTGATTCTTTTTCTGTTTTCCAGGTTTTTGCGGATATAATTTCTTGATTTGCTTTTAAGAGAGTTTTTGTTTCATAGAATCGATATCCATAATTTATCATTGCTTGACTGCCATCAATTCTTGCTTTTGATGAAGCTGTGCCCAGAACAACTGATATGATCCTCATATCATCTCTTTTGGCCGATGAGATTAAGCTGTAACCCGCTTCATTAGTGCTGCCAGTTTTTATTCCATCGACACTCGGGTCTCTCCAGAGTAAAGAATTACGATTTTGTTGTTTTATATTATTAAATGTAAATTCTTTTGTTGAGTACCACTGATAATATTCAGGGAATTCTTGAATAATCGCTTTAGTCAGAATGGCTAAATCATTAGCTGTAGAATAGTGATCTTCGTCGGGCAAGCCTGAGGCATTCCGAAAAGAAGAATTAGTCATATTTAATTGATATGCATATTGATTCATGAGGTCAGAGAATAGTGACTCCGAACCGGCAATATGTTCCGCTAATGCGATGCTTGCATCATTTCCTGACTGAACAATCATACCCATCAATAAGTTATTCACAGAAACTTTTTTTCCAACTTCAATAAACATCCTTGAACCTTCTGCACGCCATGCTTTTTCACTAACAATTACTTCATCTTCAAGTGATATCTGATTATTCTTTAGAGCGTGAAAGACTGCATAAGCAGTCATTAGTTTTGTAATACTCGCAGGAGGTAATCTTAAATCAGGGTCTAAAGCTGCAATCTCAAAGTCAGTAGTTGAATCAATGACAAGGTAACTCTTTGCCCCAATAATTGGTGGTGCAGGAATAGCTAAATTTTGTGCCCATAAACCATTATTAATAAGTAGGTTTATTACAATTAACGGAAGGTATAATTTTTTCTTTCTAAGATACATTATTTATTCGCCTAGTTGTATTTTGAATTTAATATCCTTATTACGAATCTTATAGATTCAATCTTGAATAATTTTTGTCTGATATACGCCGATTTTCTTTAGCTTTAAGATTAACTCATTATAATCTTTTTTGTCATCAAATGGTCCAATTTGCACCTGATATGTTGGCGAAAATGGTCTTAACCAATTATATTTTTTATTTACAAACGCTGATTTAAAACGATTATCTTCAAGTAATTCTAAATAATCATAGGCATTGTTCTTTTCATCAAAAGCACCAACTTGAATATAAGAATTACGTCCAATTTTTTGTTCATCATTTGATGAAATCTTATTTTTTGTTATTGTTTCAATTCTTACTGGGGCGGTTCCGCTCTTAACCATATCCAGTTTTAATGCTGCGGCATAAGAAAGATCAATTAATCGATCGTCCACAAATGGTCCCCGGTCGTTAACCCGGACAATCACATTTCTTTTGTTTTCTAGGTTAGTTACTTTGACGTAAGTTGGTAATGGGAGAGTTTTATGGGCAGCAGTCATTGCATAAATATTATATATTTCTCGATTAGAGGTGAGTCGACCATGGAATTTTGTTCCGTACCACGACGCTGTACCTTTCTCATTATAATTTTTTGCACTAGAAATGACCCTGTAACGTTTACCCCTCACTTCGTAGAATCTATTTTTGTCTCCATTTCCATATTTGCTTAGAGGTTCTGATCTAGGAGTAGCATCTCTTGTGGAAGTCTTTTTTAGAAATTTTGGTGCGCCATCACTTAGGAAATTTGAAAAACATGACGTCAATGTAAATGTGATAGTAAAAAATATAAGAGTGTTTGATATTTTACTCATCTAGCTTTTTGAACTCTATTGCAATCTCTTGACCTAACTGATGCACTGCTAAACCATACATGATGCTATGATTGTATTTAGTGATTACGAAGAAATTATGCATTGCTACCCAGTAATCATTACTGTTCTTTTGTTCCAAGTGGAGTAATTCAGCAGGATGATTTTGTTTCATGTTCGTATCAAAAGAAATTCCCTTGGATTTAAGAGATGTGATGGTTTCTGTGGCTTTTAGACCATTTTTAATTGTAATGCCTTCCGCAGCAATTATGCCGCTTTCAAATACAGGTACGATCACTTCATTATCTTTTTGCCAGCCATGGGCAATAAAATAATTCGCAATACTGCCAATTACGTCTGACCAATTGTTCCAAATGTCTCTTTTACCGTCACCATCGGAATCAACAGCATATGCCCTATAGCTGCTGGGCATGAATTGCGGTGAACCCATTGCGCCAGCATAAGATCCTGTCGCATCAAATGGATCCATTTTTTCCTCTTTAGTTAACAATAAGAATGCTTCTAATTCTTTGGTGAAGAATGGGGATCGTTTTGGATAATCAAAAGCAAGTGTCGTCAAAGCATCTATTACGCGATACCCACCAGTTATTCTTCCAAAATATGTTTCTACACCTATGATACCAACTAGTATTTCGATATTTACACCTGTTTGTTCACTAATTTTATTTAGAGTAATTTGATGTTCTTTCCAGAACTTTGCGCCTGCATTTATTCTTTCTTTTTTTAGAAATATATTTCGATATTCATTCCATGTAAGCATTTTTTCAGCGGGACGACTAATAGCACTTAGAATTTTTTCTTGAGAGATTGAATTTAAGAGGATATTAGATAATTCTTTTTTATCGTAATTATGCTTTGTTGTCATGTTTTCAATAAAAGCTTGGATGTTGGGCCTATGGATATCATGAGACCAAACTGCGCTTGAGGCGAAAATTAATAATGTTATGAATTTGAAGGTATCTTTCATTTTCTTGCTAATAATTTTCTATTGGAGTTGATAGACATAAGCATACCGAATCCAATCATTAAGGTCACCATCGATGTTCCTCCATAACTGATAAGTGGTAGAGGTATTCCAACAATGGGCATTAAGCCTATAACCATTGCCATATTTACAAGTGCATAGACGGAAAATGTCAAACTGATACTTCCAGCGAGCAATCTGGAATATAAATCAGTTGCTTGAGATGCGATAAATAAACCTCTACCTATAATAAGAATATATAAGGTCAATATAGTTAAAACACCAAGCAACCCAAATTCTTCTCCAGCAACTGCAAAAATGAAATCTGTGCTTTTCTCGGGCAAGAATTCTAACTGAACTTGACTGCCATTTGTCCAGCCCTTTCCAAATATTCCACCCGAACCAATAGCAATCTTTGATTGGATGATATTGTAACCAGCACCCAGAGGATCACTATCTGGATTTAATAATGTTAAAATGCGTTGCCGCTGATACTCTTTCATAAACTTCCAAAGAACAAGTGAACTCGGGATTGACAGTACTAATAGGGACAATAGGTAACGGAAAGGGATGCCAGATAAAAAAACAACGAGCAAGCCCGCAATAATTACCAGTAAAGAAGTACCTAGATCAGGTTGTTTGGCGATAAGGAAGCTTGGAATTAAAATAAAGATGAGCATGATAAGTAACTCTTTTCCGGTAGGTGGCAATCTTTTTTCATACAAATACCAAGCGGTCATCATGGGTACGGCAAGTTTCATTATTTCTGAGGGTTGAAATCGAATACCTAAATTGAGCCATCGTTGGGCACCTTGTCCGGTATCACCAAGGAATAGAACCATTAATAGAAGCGTCAATCCTAAAATATATACCCATGGTGATAAACGTTTTATTAGATCAGTTGGTATTTGAGCTGTAACAAATAAGGCTATAAACGCTACAAAAATTCTTAATAATTGACGGGTTAGTACTTCAGAGTTTTCATTGCTAGCGCTATAGAGAATAAATACACCAAGTAGGCAGGTTATTGATATTAGCATTAGTAGCGGTCCGTCATATTTTAATGCGGTAAATTGATAATCACCATCAGGAAATATTTTACTCTTTTTGGATTGTATAATTCTTTCGTTCATTTTTTTTTGGTCACTAAGCTTTAGTGTTTAAGATATTTATCCATTATTTTCCTTGCAATGGGTGCTGCTACCCGACTTCCGCTGTTGCCGTTCTCTACGATAACCGCAACCGCAATTTTAGGGTTATCTAGAGGTGCGAACGACACAAATAAAGCATGATCCTGAAATCTCTCATCTAAACTTTCTTGATCATATTCCTCTTCTTGACCAACTGAAATGACTTGAACTGTTCCGCTTTTTCCGGCCATTTTATATGGTGCTCCTTTGCCAGCATTTTTTGCTGTGCCAGATCCTTGCATAACATTGTGCATAGCAGAAATTATTTCTTCCCAATGTTTTTCTTGGTCAATATGAATTTTATTTAATTTAATTGGTTCATAGTATTTTTTTTCTTTATTTATTGAGTCTTGTGTAGCCAAAATGAGATTTGCTTGATATCTTTGACCTCTCGTAGCAAGTGCTGCCGTTGCTACAGCCAATTGCAGAGGAGTGGCCAACATATATCCTTGACCGATAGAGGCGATAACTGTTTCACCCGGAAACCATTCTTTATCCTCTCTCTTATTGAACATAGTTTCTTTCCATTTTGTGGATGGAATCAGTCCTGCTCTTTCACCAATAAGTTGAATATTTGTTTTTTGTCCTAACCCAAATTGAGTCAGGTATTCATGCATTCTGTCTATGCCCACTTCATTCGCAATTTCATAAAAGAAAACGTCACAAGATTGTGAGATTGCTGAATGCAGATTGATTGAACCGTGACCTGAATTCAGCCAGTCACGATATCGGTGTGAGCTACCAGGAAGGGAGTAAAACCCTTTGCAGATGTGACGTTGCGTGAGATTTGTTGCTCCAATTTGCAATGCCGTTAAACCTAAAATTGGTTTGATGGTTGATCCAGGTGAATATGTGCCTAATACTGCACGGTTAAATAGAGGTTGATTGGTATCTGACTGTAATGTCTTGTAGTCACTAATTTTTGTATTGTTAGCAAAAATATTAGGATTAAAAGTTGGGGAGCTTACAAGCGTTAAGATAGCCCCATTATTTGGATCGATTGCAACCACCGCGCCTCTTCTTTCATTGAGAAGTTTTGTCGCTAATATTTGAAGATCTAAATCAATCGTTAAGTAGATGTTAGAACCTGGGATTGAAGGTTTGTTTTCAAGAAGTGTACTGTTTTGACTGCTTGTATTTAGGGGGATTTCCCTTCCTCTAGCGTTTGCTATGTATTGATAAAAACCTGGCATACCATGAAGATTTATTTCATTAAATAGTTCCGTTCCAGTTTTTCCAGTTTTTTCATTGGGGTCATAAGCGGATCTATTAAGTCTTGTAAGGTCGTTTTGACTGATAGCTCCCACATAACCGACAACATGTGAGGTGTATTCATTGAATGGGTAATGCCGTATCAGTCTAGGCTGAAGGTCAACACCACTAAATTTTGGTCTATTTACAGCAAAAGTTGAAATTTCTTCATCGTTTAATGCAGATCTAATTGTGATGGGTCTAAACTTTTGCGTTCTTTTTATTTCCTTGTTTATCGATTCGATATCCTTTTCTTTTATAAGGTTGAGATCAGCCAAGTGAGTTAACGCTTGTTCACTTTCTTGCATTTGTTCCGGAATGATATCAAGTTGAAATGCTGTAATATTTTCGGCAAGGATTTTCCCGTTTCGGTCTAAAATTAATCCTCTGGGTGGGAGAGTGGCACGCATATTAATCCGGTTTCCCTGTGCTTTTTCGCTAAAAAGATTGTATTCAATGACCTGTAATTGAACTAATCTAATCACAATAACAGCAACCAATATCACCCCAATTAAACTGGAAATGATGATTCTACTCAGGAATAGTTCCTTTTCTTTGTTGTGATCTTTTATATGTGTTTCTTTCGACATTTGTTTTATATTTTGTCTTTAGAGGAAGTGTATACAAAATATTTACTCAATATTCTTGAAAAGATCGGCCAAATGAGTGCGCTGCCGACTATTGGGGCCCAATAGTCTTTAAAAGAGGCAGATATACCAGAGACACCATTAATCCAAAATAAAGTAAATTGAAAAATTACCAACAAGATAACCACAGTCGTTAATAACTGTATTTGAGGGACATTCCTAATCTGCAGGTGATATTTTGTGGTTAGAAATACAATAATTAATGATGCGAGCGCATGTTGTCCCAATAGTGAACCTTTTGCCACATCAACCAATAAACCAGCAAAAAAAGCAGTACCTAAATTAAATTCTTTGGGTACATTGATTGCTAGAAATATCAATAAAAGTAGCATCCAGTTCGGTTTGTATTCATTTAAGAATTCTGGCATCGGGATAATAATCAATAATAGACATACTATTGATGACATAATTGTGGTTACTTTGTTTGGATTGTCCTTTTTTTCTTTTGCCATTTCTTATTCAGCTTTTATCAGCATCACTTCCCGAGCTTGGTTCAATAGCGCAATTGGTTTTGCTGTGACATTTGAGAATTGCTTTGAAGGGTTTCTTTTGATTGAATTAATCATACCAACGGGATAACCATCTGGAAATTTTCCACCGAGGCCTGAAGTAACTAGAAGATCACCAATCTTGATGTCTGCATTATTGGGGATATACGGAACATTTAGGTCCGTGTAGGAACCGTTTCCGAGTACAATTGTTCTTAGACCGTTACGGTTAATTTGGACAGGTAGAGCGTGATCTGCGTCACTGATCAGGATTGCCTCAGAAGTAAGAAAATTAGTATACAGAATTTGGCCCATAACACCGTCTGCATCGAGTATCACTTGTCCGGCATGAACGCCGTCTTTATCACCCTTGTTAATAACTATTGTATGTCTATATGGATTTATATTGGCAGAGATGATTCGTGCTATTTCAACTTTATGTTCTAATTTTGTTGCAGCCTTTAATATTTCTCTTAATCTTGAATTCTCTTGTTCAAGGGATTGGTATCTTTGAAGAGTTATATTATTAAGGTTTTGCTGATTAAGGAGTTTCTCATTTTTAAGGGTTAATGCTTCTCGGCTGCTAAAATTTTTATCAATCCAACTGAAGAGGTTTGCAGGTATTGCTGCTAAAGATTGCAGAGGGTATACCGCGACGGCAATGGAGTTCCTAAGTGTTATCAAATAGTTACTCTTCTGATCATTGATAAGCATCACAAAGCTCAAAATAACCAAAAGAATAAATTTTGTATTTAGCGCAGGGATCCGTGGTCGGTGGTGATTATCTTTTTCAGCAACCATTTATAACTTTTTTAATAATTTACTCTAAACCAAATATAGCCGGACCGTGTTCGTCAATAAGCTCAATTACTCTTCCACCTCCTCGAGCAACACATGTTAAAGGGTCATCAGCAACAAGTACCGGCAGACCCGTCTCTTCTTGAATGAGTTTGTCTATTGATCGCATCATCGCGCCACCTCCGGTTAGAACGATGCCGCGTTCAGCAACATCGGAACCTAGCTCAGGTGGTGTTTGTTCTAGCGCTGATTTAACTGCTCCAACGATACCTTGTAATGGCTCTTGGAGAGCTTCCAATATTTCATTGCTATTGAGCGTGAAACTTCTGGGAACACCTTCTGAAAGGTTGCGGCCTTTTACTGAGATTTCTCTAACTTTCTGGCCGGGGAAGGCAGAGCCAATTTCATGCTTAACTTTTTGAGCTGTAGACTCACCAACGAGAATACCGTAGTTACGCCTTACATAGCTTATTATTGCTTCGTCAAAACGATCACCACCGATTCTTACTGATGCAGCATAGACAATGCCATTTAATGAGATAACAGCAACCTCTGAAGTGCCACCACCGATATCCAATACCATGGAACCTCTAGCTTCATGAACAGGCATTCCAGCACCTATGGCTGCTGCCATAGGCTCAGGAATTAAGAATACTTTTCCTGCTCCTGCACTTTCAGCCGATTCTCTTATTGCTCTTCTTTCTACTTGAGTCGAGCCATAAGGCACACATACTAAGACTCTTGGGCTGGGTCGGAAATATCGAGAGCCATGAACCTTTTGAATAAAGTGTTGCAACATTTTTTCAGTGATTGTGAAATCAGCAATCACTCCATCCTTTAGTGGTCTTATAGCCGTTATATTTCCTGGCGTCCTTCCAAGCATGAGTTTTGCTGATTCACCTACTGCCTCTACGGTTCTTCCACCTTTTGTGACATCTTCCCGAATCGCAACAACGGATGGTTCGTTGAGCACCACGCCATCACCTCTTGAATAGATCAAGGTGTTAGCCGTGCCTAGATCAATCGACAAATCGGTTGAAAAATAACCTAAAAATTTCTGTAACATGGAATTATTTTACTCTTTCACGCTAATTAACTTTCCAATTTACCAAATGAGGGTAACGTTGGGCAAGGTATCATATGTTATTATATATTAAATAATTGCAATTTATACTTAATTTAATTTATTTCGGAGTTATCCGTTGTCTATCAATAAAGATCAAATAAAATATTTGTCGATACTCTCAAGAATGAACATTGACGAGAGCGAAATAAATGATGTGGAGGATAAATTATCCAAAATAATTGATTTTGTTGATCAATTGCAAGCCGTATCGACCGAAAACATTGAACCCATGGCGCATCCTTTAAATCAATCGCAACGATTAAGGACTGATAAAGTCACAGAGATTGACGATAGAGAAAATGTACAAAAAAATGCACAAGAGACAGAAAAAGGCATGTATATAGTGCCCAAAGTAATTGAATAATAATAAATGTCTGACATGCAAATACATAACAAAACCTTAAGTGAATTAAAGAAAGGTTTAATCAATAAGGAATATTCATCTTCAGAGATAGCCAAAGCTTTCCTTGCACGCATCAAAGACCATGGCGAATCGTTAAATGCGTTTATTACCGTTACTGAAGATAAAGCAATGGAAGAGTCTGTTCTAGCAGATCAATTAATTGCCAAAGGTGAGCATAGATTGCTAACAGGCTTACCGATAGCGCATAAGGATCTATTTTGCACTAACGGTATTTTGACTTCATGTGGGTCCAAGATGTTACATAATTTTATTCCTCCATATGATGCAACTGTGGTTGAACGCTTGAGTGAGGCAGGAGCGATCATGTTGGGGAAAACCAATATGGATGAATTTGCCATGGGATCGTCAAACGAAACCAGTTATTATGGACCGGTCAATAATCCTTGGGATTTAAGCTTATCGCCAGGCGGCTCTTCTGGCGGTTCTGCTGCGGCAGTGGCCGCACGTCTGGTGCCAGCGGCCACTGGAACGGATACAGGAGGATCAATTCGTCAACCGGCTGCGTTAACTGGGGTTACTGGCATAAAACCAACTTATGGTCGTGTTTCTCGTTATGGAATGATTGCTTTTGCGTCCAGTTTGGATCAGGGAGGCATATTTGCGAGATCTTCCGAAGATGCCGCCATGCTTTTAGGTGTTATGGCTGGAATGGATGAACGTGATTCCACTTCTGTTGATGAGAATGTGCCAAATTATTTAGAATCAATTGATCAATCCATTAAAGGGTTGAGAGTAGGCTTGGTTAGGCAGCATTTTGATGCTGGACTGGATGCAGAAAACAGCACTGCAGTCAAAACGGCACTAGAAGTATTGAAAGAGCAAGGCGCAGAAATTATTGATATTGATTTACCGAATATAGGGTTGTCTGTTCCCACTTATTATGTTGTGGCGTCAGCTGAGTGTTCATCCAATCTGTCACGTTATGATGGCGTCCGTTTTGGTTATCGCACTGAAAATTATGCTGATTTGAGTGAATTTTATAGTAAAACACGTGGCGAGGGTTTTGGTGCTGAAGTGAAGCGCCGCATCATGACGGGCACCTATGTATTGTCAGCAGGGTACTACGACGCTTATTACCTTAAAGCTCAAAAAGTCAGACAATTAATCAGTCAAGACTTCAAACAAGCATTTGCAGGAGTGGACGTTATTGCGGGGCCAACAACACCGTCACCTGCCTTTGCCTTAGGTGCTAAGGTGGATGATCCAATAGAAATGTATCTCAATGATATCTTCACTATTGGTGCTAATTTGGCTGGGTTGCCGGCCATATCTATACCGTGTGGCATGGTTAATGATTTGCCGGTGGGCTTGCAATTAGTGGGTCGACATTTCGGGGAAGAATCTTTATTTCAGTGTGGCCATCAGTTCCAGAAATTAACGGAATGGCACAAACAAGTTCCGGAGCAGTTTAAATGAGTACCGAATGGGAAGTTGTTATTGGGCTTGAGATTCATACTCAATTAGCTGCTCAGAGTAAGATTTTCTCTGGTGCCTCCACGGCTTATGGTGGAGAACCGAATACACAAGCTTGTTTAGTTGATCTGGGTTACCCAGGAACTTTGCCGGTGTTAAATCAACAGGCAGTCGAAATGGCGATCCGTTTTGGTTTAGCCGTTGATGCAGAAATATCTTCTCGGTCGATATTTGCTCGAAAAAATTACTTTTATCCGGATTTACCTAAAGGGTATCAAATCAGTCAGCTTGACTTGCCAATTGTGATTGGTGGAAAAATGAGTATTTTGGATGACAATGAAAATGAAAAGGTTATCGGTATCACAAGGGCGCATCTCGAAGAGGACGCTGGAAAGTCAATTCATGAAGGGTTAGATGGCTCATCAGGAATTGATTTAAATAGAGCAGGGACTCCTTTGTTGGAGATTGTTTCAGAGCCAGAAATGAGTTCGGCTAAAGAAGCGGTTGCCTACATGCGAAAGATTCATTCTATTGTACGTTATTTGGGTATTTCTGATGGCAACATGCAAGAGGGTTCCTTCCGCTGTGATGCCAATGTCAGTGTTAAACCGGTCTCACAAAAAGAATTAGGTACCAGAACTGAATTAAAAAACTTAAATTCATTTAAGTTTGTTGAAAAAGCCATTCAGCATGAAGTGATGCGCCAAATTGAAGTAATAGAAGATGGCGGTGAAATCGTTCAAGAAACTCGTTTATATGATTCTGATTTAGATGAAACCAGACCCATGCGAAGTAAAGAAGAGGCAAACGATTACCGATATTTTCCTGATCCAGATCTACTGCCAGTGATAATCGATGAAGAATACATCAATAAAATTAGAGCATCTTTACCAGAGTTACCCTCAGCCAAGAAGGATCGTTTTGTTGAATCTTATAAACTCAAATCAACTGATGCTGAAGTTCTGACATCAAGTAAGCAGTTAGCGGATTTTTATGAAGAGGTTAAGCAGTTAACAGAAATAGATGCTCAAATAGTGGCTAACTGGATAATTGGTGATTATACAGCGGCTCTTAATAAGGATGATCTGGATATTGTTGATTCCAAGATATCAGCAACTGATTTAGCTGGTCTTTTGAATAAAATCGCGGATCAGACTATTTCAGGAAAAATTGCTAAAGAAGTATTTGATGCCATGTGGAAAGGCGAGGGCAGTGCTGAGGAAATCATTGAAAGAAAAGGTTTAGTGCAAATTACCGATGATAGTGAAATTGAGAATATTGTTAATCAAGTAATTGAAAATAATCCATCGCAAGTTAAAGAATATTTAGGTGGCAAGAGTCAATTATTAGGTTATTTTGTCGGTCAAATCATGAAGGAAACCAAAGGTAAGGCTAACCCGCAGAAAGTAAATGAGATTTTAAAGAGGAAGTTAATTTAATTTTCTTGAATAGATATCGATTTAAATTCTTCAATATCAAACTCTACATTTTGAAAATTTACTCTTAATTTCTTTTCGACTCTTCCATGTTCCATATCCCAGTTAAGGTGAACCATTGGATTCTTACTTCTCGGGCTGGAGCTTAAGCAAGCATTAATGGCTGATTAGATAATTGATTTTTTTTATGTGCTCAGGTGAAGTCCCGCAGCAACCGCCAACAATGGTTGCACCGTTATCAATCCAATTCTTAACAATTACAGAATAATCGATCGCATTAATAAGTTGCTGATTCTCTACTTGCAAGTTTTCAGCATTATCAACTTCGTCGTCACCATCAATTATTTGATTCACATTTACTGAATTCGCATATCCACCAAATGGTTTATCAATTTCATTTGATAATAATTTAATAGCCTCAGTTGTGATATTGGCGCTACTGCAATTAATGACATAAGCACTAATATTAAAATGTTTTACCTTGTTTATTGCATCAATAAGATTTTCACCACTAGGAAGGATATTTTTTCTTATTCCTTGTAAGGTATAACCAAGCCACACTTCAATATCTGTTTTAGCACATGCACTGAGTGCACCAGAAGCCTCCATCGAAGAAGACATTGTTTCAATAATAATTAAATCAACTCTATCCTTTACAATATCAACTATTTCCATATATTTTTTTTCTATCGATGTTATATCTCCAACTAAATCGGGACGATAGCTTGTATCAAGAGGAGGTAAGGAAGCAGCAATTTTAATATTTTTGCCACTCTCTTTTTTTGCTTCTTTAGCAATATCAATTGACAGAGATGTCAATTCTTCAAGTCTGTGGCCTAAATTTTCTCGTTCAAGTAAATTTTGAGTAACCGCGTAGTTATTTGTGGTGATTATCTCTGCACCAGCAGAAATATAATCTTTATGTATTTCTTTAACAATATGAGGATTATCCATTAACGCTTGAGCCGACCAAATAGAACTGTGATGAGATGGAACCTCGTAGCCTCTTGCTCGTATTTGTGTTCCCATAGCACCATCAATTAATGTAATTTTGTCATTCATAATTTCTCTCTATCCAAAAAAAACCCACCAGTAACAGCCTGATAGGTCTCGACCTATTTAGCTGTATTTATTAAACGCCCGCAATCGGGTACAAATCGGCGTTACCTGCATCTTAATCTTGTTAAAATAAAATTGAAAGTTATTAATAGTAGCAATTTAGCTTCAAATTATAATCCGCAAGTTGGACATTGACCTTTTTTCTTTATTTTAATTGATGTCCATTCACTTGATATCCCATCATAAAGACTGAGTTTTGTGTTATTTATTTTTATACCAGTGATAATTTTTATTGTTTCAATTGCCATCATTGAACCAATCATTCCTGGGATGGGACTTAAAACTCCACTGCCTGAACAATCTTCAAGTGATTCATCTAATTGGCTATAGAGGCACTCATAGCAAGGCGAATCTTCATAGTTATCCCCAAATACAGCGATCTGTCCCTCAAAACGAATTGCAGATCCCGAGACAAGATAGCGGTTGTGTTTAACGGCGTATTGGTTTATTTCAAAACGTGAATTAAAGTTATCAGTACAATCCAAGATAACCGCTTGATCGATTCCTTTTATATTTAATAATTCATACTGATTAATTCTTTTTTCTATTGCTTGGATTTTGACTTTTGGGTTGATTCTCAACAAATGCCCTTTTCCGCAATCAACTTTTGATTTACCGATGTCATCAGGTCCATATAAGATTTGTCGGCCAAGATTGGTTCTATCGACAGAATCAAAATCACAGATGATAAGTTTTCCAATACCTGAACTGGCAAGATAACTTGCAGCAACACAGCCAATCCCACCCATTCCGATTATTACAACCGTTGAATCAGCAATAAGTTGTTGGCCTGATATTCCTATTTGCGGCAAGGAGATATTTCGTGATTCTCTCCTTGGTGTATTGCTATGTTCAGCCATTCAATCAATACATTGAATTTCTTTAATTATTATGGGTTCATCTGGAACATCTTGATGACCATGACTCATTCCTGTTGATGAAGTTGCGATTTTGTCTACAACATCCATACCTTCTGTAACTTCAGCAAAAACAGCATAACCAAAATCTCGATCTCCGTTATTTAGGAAATCGTTATCCACTAGATTAATAAAGAATTGCGATGTTGCGCTATCAATCTCTGAAGTTCTAGCCATTGCAAGTGTACCTCGAAGATTTTTTTTACCATTCTGTGCTTCATTTTTGATTGGGTCATTGGTTGACTTAGCCTGCATATCTTCAGTCATACCACCACCCTGTATCATGAAATTAGGAATAACACGATGAAAGATAGTGTCATTGTAGAATTCTTCTTTAATGTATTGTTTAAAGTTCTCACAAGATGTTGGAGCTTCATCTTCGAATAGGTTGACTCCAATATTCCCGTGAGTTGTAATTATTTTGATCATATTTTTCTTTTTCTTTTGATTGTTATTATTAAGTGTTATTTTGAATCTTTCTATGAGGCTACTTTGCCACAGTTACCCTAGGAAATCTTCTTAGATCTTGCGCGCAGATTATATCTTTCCATTTTGCTGCTGTTAAAATTTCAGCAACCTCTTTTTCTTGTGTATTACCATGTTCTAATATTAGAACACCATTATGCGATAAATATTCTTTTGCGTTAGTGCTGATATGACGTATAGCTTCAAGTCCATCACTCCCAGAAATAAGTGCTGATTGAGGTTCAAACGCAAGTTCTTTTAGAGATGGATCCTTTTCTTTTATATATGGAGGATTGCATACAATTAAATCAAATTTCCTTTTTTTTATCCTTTCAAACCAATTGCTTTTTATGAATTGAATATTCTCAACGTTATGTTGATGGGCGTTTTTTATGGCTTGATCTAAGGTTTTTTGAGAGATATCGGTTGCCATTATAGAGGTTTTTGGTCTTTCAAGCGCCAAGGAAATAGCAATTGCACCGCAACCGGTTCCCAATTCAAGGATTCTCGTAGAAGGATTACCTTGGGTAAATTTTAACGCTTCCTCTACAAGTAATTCACTCTCGGGTCTTGGTATTAAAGTATCGGTAGTAACAAGAAATTCTCTTGACCAAAATTCTTTTTTCCCTGTGATATAAGCCATAGGCTCTTTCTGCTTACGTCGTTTGCCTAATTTTATCAGTATCTTTTCTTCTTGGGAGCTAAGTTGTTTATTTTTATGTGCGTGGAGATAGGCACGAGATATTTTTAAGGCTTCCATTATTAATATTTCACTATCAAGTTTTGGTGAAGAGCTGATTGTTTTAATTGTATTTGTTAACTCTTGTAATGCTTTTTCAATATCCATAATGATTTTATTTGATAACTGTTTTATGCTTCATCTTTCAGATTTGATTTTAACCTTATTGGAAATAATAAAAACATGAAAGTCTTCTCAAATATATTAGATATGGTTGGGCAAACGCCAATGTTGGAGTTAACCAATTTTGATACAGGAAAATGTCGCCTTTTTCTTAAACTTGAGTTAATGAATCCAGCCGGTTCCATCAAAGATAGAATTGGTATTTCAATGATAGAGGAAGCTGAAAAGAGGGGCGATCTGAAACCTGGTGATACCATAGTTGAAGCAACTGCTGGAAACACAGGGTTGGGATTGGCTCTTGCGGCTGCTCAGAAAGGTTATCCATTGATCTTAGTATTACCTGACAAGATGAGCCAAGAGAAGATATTTAATCTTCGCGCAATGGGTGCGGAGGTCGTGTTGACTCGTTCAGATGTCGCAAAAGGCCATCCAGAATATTATCAAGACTTAGGGGAAACGATAGCAAAAGAAAAGGATGCTTATTTTATAAACCAATTTGGCAATCCTGATAATCCTTTGGCGCATGAACATGGAACCGCGCCAGAGATCTTAAGTCAAATGGACGGTGATCTGGATGCGGTAGTTATTGGGGTCGGATCTAGTGGGACCGTAACTGGAATCAGTAAATATTTAGCAGAAAATGCACCAGATGTGGATATTATCTTAGCTGATCCTGTAGGCTCAATTTTAGCTGATTACATTAATGAAGGAGAGTTGCGCGAGAAAAATGCCAGTTGGTTGGTTGAAGGTATTGGCGAAGATTTCTTGCCTTCTATTTCAGATTTCACTCGGGTCAAAGAAGCCTACGCAATCTCTGATCAAGAATCTTTTTCTGCGGCGCGTGAGTTACTAAAAAAAGAAGGATTATTAGCAGGATCATCGAGTGGAACTTTGTTGGCTGCTGCATTGAAATATTGTCAAAAACAAACAGAAAGCAAAAAGGTGGTCAGCTTTGCTTGTGATACCGGTAATAAGTATTTGTCGAAATGTTTTAATGACTTTTGGTTAGAAGATCAAGGTTTTATAAAACGAGAACATCACGGTGATCTAAGAGATCTAATAGGTAGATTGCATGATGAGAGAGCGACTGTGGTTGTGGGCACTGATGATGTATTAACAACTGCGCACAATCGTTTGAGAAATGCTGGATTTTCCCAATTGCCAGTTATTGATAACAATAAATTAGTGGGAATATTGACCGAAGACACAATTATACGATTTGCTTTTGGTAAACCTGAAATGATGAATCGATCTGTCAGTGATGCAATGGAGACATCATTTATTAAATTAGAAAAGGATACCAGTATTGATAATTTGGTCTCATTATTGCATGTCCAGCCTTATGCAGCTGTATTGGATGACGAAGAATTCCTTGGATTAATAACACGTTCCGATGTCCTGAATTATTTACGCAAGAAAATAAAGTAATCAGTCATTTAAGTTTGCAAGCTGATCGGCTTGAAATTCATCTATCAAAGGTTGTATAACTTGATCGATATCACCTTCCATTATCTCAGTTAGTTTGTATAAGGTTAGATTTATCCGGTGATCTGTGATTCTTCCCTGTGGAAAATTATATGTACGTATTCTTTCTGATCGATCTCCACTACCTACCTGAAGTTTTCTTTCTTGTGCTTGTTCATTTATTTGGTTGGATAATTCCTTATCTAGTAGTTTTGCTTGTAATAAAGACATTGCTCTTGCACGATTTTTATGTTGCGATCTTTCATCTTGGCATTCGACTACAACTCCGCTTGGAAGGTGAGTTAATCTAACGGCCGAATCAGTTTTATTAACATGCTGTCCTCCAGCACCTGATGCGCGGAAAGTATCAATTCGAAGGTCGTTGTTATTAATATCAATTTCCTCAACTTCTTTGACTTCGGGTAAGACTGCAACTGTACAAGCTGAGGTATGAACACGACCTTGTGATTCAGTTAGAGGAATTCTTTGGACACGATGTGCTCCAGACTCGAATTTTAGTCGAGAAAAGATATTTTTACCTGAAACACGGCAAATTATTTCTTTATATCCACCGTGCTCACCTTCTCTCATGTTGATAATTTCAATCGACCATCTTTTTGACTCTGCATACTTTGAGTACATTCGGAATAGATCTCCAGAAAAAATAGCGGCCTCATCGCCACCCGTTCCTGCTCTAATTTCAAGGAACGTGTTACTTGAGTCATGCGGATCAATGGGGATTAAAGTTTTCTTTATATCATTTGTGAGTTCAGATTCTTTCTTTTCGATAGCAGCCAGTTCATCTTCGCCCATTTTCTTTATAGCTGGATCTAAATCTTCTGTCATTTCTTCAGCTGCAATCTTATCTTTAGCTAATCTTTTGTATTGATTGAAAAGGTTAATCGTAGGCTCAATTTGAGAGTATTCCTGAGAAAGTTTTCGAAATTTATCTTGATTTGAGATTACAGCAGGATCAGCAAGCAGAGCTGCAATTTCTTCTAATCTTTCGCTGGTTGCTTCAAGCTTATTGAGTATCGAATCTTTCATGTTCTTACCTTTCATCTAAATCAAATAATTTAGAAATATTTTTGATAAATTCTTCATCAGAATTTTCACCAGCTTCTTTGATTTTCTTGCTTGGCCGATGCAGTATCTTTTTAATTAAGCTTACAGTGCTTTGCTCAATAATATCATCCACGCTAACACCCTTTTTCATTTGTTTTTCACTTTGTATTAGGACTTCCTTTCTAAGAGATTCAGCGTATTCTCTTAATTTTATAATAGTTGTTTCTGCTTTTTCCCCTTTAATTTTGTTTAAGAAGTTAGTTGTTTCCTCTATTAAAATCTCATTTGCTTGGATTGCCGCTATCTTTCTGTTATTTGTTCCTTCAAGTACCACTTTTTCTAAGTCATCTATTGTATAAAGATAAATATCTTCAATTTCCTGTATATTTGGATCTAGATCTCTAGGTACAGCCATATCAACTGCAAATATAGGTTTTCTTTTTCTCTTTAACGAAGCTTCTGTAATCTGATTTTTTCTTAAAATAAAATTTTCACTAGAAGTTGAACTGAAAATCATGTCTGTAATTTCAAGCACTCCTTTCAAATTAGATAATTCAATTGCATACCCATTATATTTTTTTGCCAGTTCCTGGGCCTTATCAAAACTTCTATTTGCTATAAATAATTTATCGATATTCTTATTAGAAAGATGTTTGGCAACTAATTCTATTGATGTCCCAGCTCCGATCAAAAGGGCGGTTTGATTCTCTAATTTTGAAAAAAATTGGTTTGCAAGAGTTACCGCAGCGTAGGAAACTGAGACTGGACCCTTGCCAATCTTTGTATTTGTACGAATTTTTTTGGCTGCATAAAACACATGATTAAAAAGCTGTGTAAAATATTTTTTTATTGTTCCTTGTGTTTGAGCAAATCGAAAAGCTTCTTTTAGTTGTCCAAGGATCTGCGGCTCACCAAGAATCATTGAATCTAATCCACAGGCAACTCTGCTTAAGTGAAGCAGAGCGCTATCTTTTTCTAATGTAAATAAGAGCTCTTCAGTATGTTCGTCAATTTGTTTAAATTCTGTTAACCAAGTTATTGCATGATTAAGGCCGATTCTATTAGTAGATAAGTAAAATTCAGTTCGATTGCAAGTTGACAGGATAACTGCCTCTTTTACTGTATCTATTGCAGTTAATTCTTGCAGTGCATATTTAATCTGATCATCCGTAAATATTAGTTGCTCCCTATAATGGAGTGATGCGGTATGATGATTTAGACCAAGGATTTTTAAAGTCATTATAATTTATTCATATAGTGGTTTTCACGTATGATAAATCAACTGTAAATATAGTGCTTAGCTTGCAAGTATTTTTATGTAACATAGAGTATATAAATTAAAACATGGTCAGAGTTAAAAAAATAATAAAATCAATGACTTTTAATAGATTTAATGTCGGTCTATTTAGTTTGATGTTATCCATAGGATTGATAGCAAGTGAATTAAATGATGAGACACAAGCGCATCTGAGAGAAGTTGAAATAGCGCTTGAGAATTTAGATTACAAGATGGTTATCCAGAAATATATTGACGCAACAAAAGCTAGTAATGATTTGGAGATTATAAAACAAGCTGCTTGGTTATCTGAGAAATATAAGTTCAATAAAGAAGCATTGTCATTGGGGCATCATTGGGTTGAATTAGATAAGAAGAATAATGCCGCTTTATTATTCTTAATTAATAGGCAAATTGACTCCGATCTAATTTTGGCAGCAAAAAGAAATCTAAAAGATTTACTTCTTATGCATGAAGGATCTTCAGATGAGGTGCTATTGGGAGTTTTACCGCTCTTATCTGATCGAAATAAAGATGGACTACAGAAGCTTATTTATTATTTTACCAAGATATATAATAAATCAAGTTACGTTAGGTATGCGTACTCATCAGTATTACTTAAGAATAGTGATATTACTCAAGCAATCAAGGAAGTTAGAATCGCAATGGATTTGAATCCTGGCTGGGAAAAACCTAAACTACTTTTTGCGCGCACCCTTCTATTGTCAGGACAGAATCAGGAAGCCATCGAGTACATCGCTAGAATTATTGGAGATCAATTGAATCCAAGCTCTGAAGCACGCTTAGAGCTTGCATTAGCATACATGTCATCTGAACAGCTTGAGGATGCGTTAGGTCAAGTGAGCCAGATTTTATTGGAAACTCGTTCTAATGAAGCTCTGAGATTAATGGCAATAATTAATTTTCGTTTAGGTCATTATGATTCAGCTTGGTTTGATTTGAATGAGTTGCATGCGAAAGACTTATACCGAATGGATGCGATGTTTTATATGGCTAGGATCTCTGAAGTTAGGTCTAATTTCAACGAAGCTCTTTCTTATTACTCGAGTGTAACCTCTGGAGTGAATGCCGTTTATTCTCAAAAAAGAGTTGTTACGCTGTTAGTATCAATGAATAAAATAGATGAAGCTAAGAATCATTTAAGAGAATTTGGACAAAAATACCCTAAATATATGAATGAAATGTTGCTTGCTGAGGCAAATCTAAATCAAGAATTGGGAGAAAATCAGCAAGCCTTATATTTGTTTGATAAATTAATTTCTTATTATCCGGAAAATCAGTTCTATTACCTAAGGCAAGCCGGTTTATTGTTAGATTTAGAGAGAATCTCTGAGGCATTGTCATTGTATTCAAGCTCAGCTAAAAGATTCCCTAAGAATGCAACTGTTTTAAATGCTTATGGTTATACCCTGACTAACTACTCCAAAGATTATAAGAAGGCATCAAGACTAATTAAAAGAGCCATTAAATTAGAACCGAATAATCCAGCAATAATGGATAGTTTTGGTTGGGTTCTTTATAGATTGGGGAAATATGAAAATGCATTGGATGCTTTGCTTAGAGCTTATGAGTTGTTGCAGTTGTTGGTGGATTAATTTCAATGGTTTATTGGGCTACTCCAATTTTTGTTCATCAG
>PVBE010296630.1_pt1 | contig 26059 bp, 22 predicted proteins | sample 1631181 | NCBI WGS metagenome assembly PVBE01 (sample SAMN08397723, study PRJNA350692) | Marine metagenome, whole genome shotgun sequencing project. | isolation source: water | place: Pacific Ocean | collected 2012-04 | reverse complement strand
CACCGACCTCAACGCGGCCATCGAACACTACCTGGAGCACCATAATGCCGATCCCAAACCCTTCGTCTGGACCGCCTCCGCCCCTGATATCCTCAAGAAGGTCGCCAGAGGACGACAAGCGTTAGAATCGGTACACTAGCGGTCCTTCCATACCGCAGGACGCTTTTCGAGGAAGGCCTCGAGGCCCTCGACCGCGTCCTGGGTGGTCATCAGTCCTTCGTTGTAGAGCTGCTCGAAAGCGTCGAGCCGTTCCTTGAGGCGCTCGACGAGGCCGAACCGCGCGGCGCGCGTGGCATAGCGCAGCGAGCTCGCCGATTTCCCCGCCAGATGGGTTGTGAAGTAGTCGATCGCCGCCGACTCGGGGTTTTCGGCCACGGCGGTCGCGAGACCGATCGCCTTGGCCTCGTCGCCGTCGATGTTGCGGCCCGAGATCAGCAGGTCCTCCGCCGCGGCGCGGCCGATGCGCTCGGGCATCAGGCACGACGCCGCGGGCGCGAATACGCCGATATTGATTTCCGGCTGGGCCAGGACGGCGTCGGGGGCGACGAAGATGAGGTGCGCCGCCATCGCCACTTCGAGGCCGCCGCCGAGGCAGCGGCCCTGGACCGCCGCCATCACCGGCACCGGGCTCGCGACGATCCGCAGGATCAGCCCGTGGAACGCCGTCAGCATTTCGGCGCACATCGCCGGCAGATGCTCCTCGACGCTGGCGCCGAAGCTGAAATGAGGCCCATCCGCATCGAGCAGCACCGCCCTCAGGGCCGGATGGTCGAGATGATCGGCGAGCGCGCGGTCGAGCGCCGCGATCATCTCGGCGTCGACCACGTTGGCCTTGGGCCGGGCGAGGCGAAGGCGCAGCAGGTGGCCCTCGTGCTCGACCCAGACCTTGAGCGGCGCGGTGGTCATTTTGCCGCCCTTGCCGCCGGCATCAGGCTTTCGGTCAGCTCGTCGGTCCATGATTCACCGCGCGCCTGGGCCTGGCGCAGCGCGATGAAGTCGATCTCGCGGCTTTCCTTGGTGCCCTCGTTGAAGGCGCGGAAGCCGGCGCGGGCCTCGGTCATCATGTTGAGCGACAGCCAGGCGCGATGGTTCTGCCGGTTGCGGTTCCACGCATCGAGCTTGGGCTTCCTGAGCTCCTCGAAGGTTTTGGTGGTGCAGTCGGGAAAGGTTATCAACAGCTTCGTGCACATCGCCTCGACCGCCTCGTCGAGCAGCGACAGGTCGACCTCGCCCTGCTTCATCAGCGCCTTGCCCTCGTCGAGCTCGGCCCCGGTCTTGGGCTCGCCGAGAACCAGCCTTCCCCACGCGTCGACGTAGCGGTCGGTGATCACCAGCGGATTGGGAACGAACTCGCCGTCGACCTTCAGGGCCGGGACGATCTCGCTGACCATGCCCATGGCGTAGGACTTGTGGGCCGACCACGGCTCGCACAGCGTGCCCGATTGCATGGCGCGCTCGCAGCCGAGCATTACCGGCAGGAAGTCCGTCGCGCCGCCGATCGGGGCCGAGCCGTGCTTGGGGCCGGCCTGGCCGAAGCGGGCGAGGTCCTGGGCGATGGTGAAGTCGCACGGCATGCCGAGCTCTTGTCCGCCGCCGATGCGCATGCCGTTGGCGCGGCAGATCACCGGCTTGTCGCATTCCAGGATCGCGGTGACCATGTCGTTGAAAATGGCGATGTACTGGCGGTATTCCTGGGCGTTGCCGGCGTAGTACTCGGCGTATTCCTTGGTGTTGCCGCCGGTGCAGAAAGCCCGGTCGCCGACGCCGGTGAACACCGTCGCCACCACGTCGCGCGCGTTCGAGGCGGCGCGGAAGGCGAGGATGATGCCCTTGACCATCTCGGTGGTGTACGAGTTGTACTGCTTCGGGTTGTCGAGCCAGATCCAGGCGTTGTAGAGCCCCGGAACGACGGAGCCGTCGGGCGCCTTGGCCGGGCGTTTCTCGTAGATGATGCCGTCACAGACCTGCTCGCGGATCGCGTCGGAGACCAGGTCGTGGCTCACGAGCCAGTCGGCCGGCTTGGTGGCTTTGTTTGCGGATTGGGCGTTCATAATGCCTCCTCGGGCGTTCGGAATCAGGACGGCGCGCCGGCCGAGCTTGCCGGCATGCGCCAATTGGAAGATAACGTCGATGTGGCCGAGCGCGTGTCGCTCGGCGAACGGGGAGACCTGGACGCGGCTATCGAGCACCACGTCGAGGGCGCCGGGAAACAGCCCCGGCGGACACTCCCGGTAGCCGAGGGCGCGGGCGTGTTACGCACGCCGTGTTCGGTTATCATCCTTCGTTGGACTGACTGGGCCATATGTCGGCTTCCCTCGGCGATCCGGCTAATACCCCGCCGAGCTTGATCCCGCAATGCCGGAAGCGGAACGTTGATTTAGGTCAACGCCGTTTCGCGGTATGTTGGGGCTCATTGCCGGGTGAAGTGAACCAGGGGGAACGCGAATGACGGCGCTGGCGTGGCGCGGTGCGAGACGGTATTCAGGTCGCGGTTCGGTGGCGGGCGCCAACAGGCGTCGGATCCGGGCCGCGCCAACCTCCCTAATCGGCGCGCTTGCGCGGCTTGTCCGGGAAGGCGGTCGAAAGCGTGTCGCCGGCACGATTTCCGATGCCCTTGCCCGCCCAAACCCAAGAATGTTACTTGACATATCCGCCTAAATCCCTATTATGGTATTTAAATACGATAATAGGGCAAATAAGTCAAGAAGTTTTTTGATTGCGCGTTGTTCCGCCGAGCCTACAGGATCCGGCAGGGCGGAGAATGAAACGGAAGGGCCAATATGATGGCACGGAAATCCTCCAATTCAGTGACCATCGCGCTCTGCGGCAGCGGCGGCAGCGGCGTGATCACCGCGGGCACCATGTTGCTCAGAATGGCCGCCCGGGCCGGGCTCTACGGCATGCTGACCCGCACTGTCGGCCCCCAGATCCGGGGCGGCGAGGCGGCGTCGTTGCTGAAGCTGACGTCCGAACCGGTGCTGGTCGGCGCCGAGACCTACGATATCGTCGTGGCGATCGATTGGCACAATTACGAGCGTCTCGCGGCCGAGATCCCGCTTCACACCGACAGCTTAGTGATCGCGGATCCCGAATCGGGCGACGTGCCCGGCGTGGTCGCTGATTCGGGCGCGAAATTCGCTCGATTGCCGATGCAGAAACTCGCCAAGGACATCAAGGGCGGAAGGGTCAACATGATCGCGCTCGGCGCGCTCGCCAGCCTGATCGGCCTGCCCGAGGACGCCCTGGTCGGCGTCATCGACGAGGTGCTTGCGCGCAAGGGAAAGGACGCCTCGGAAGCGAGCATCGCCGCCGCCCGCGCCGGCATCGCCGCCGCCGGTTCGCTCGGCGAGATCGCCCAGATGAAGGCGGCGCCGGACAACGCCTCCGGGCGCTGGATCATCAGCGGCAACGAGGCGACCGGGCTCGGCGCGGTACGGGGCGGCGTGCGCTTCGTCGCCGCCTATCCGATCACGCCTGCGACCGAGGTGCTCGAGTGGATGGCGCCGTCGCTCGCCAAGGTCGGCGGCCGGCTGGTTCAGGCCGAGGACGAGCTCGCCTCGATCAACATGGTGATCGGCGCGTCCTACGGCGGAGTCCCGGCGTTGACCGCGACCTCGGGTCCGGGCCTCGCGCTGATGGCCGAGGCGATCGGGCTCGCCACCGCGTCCGAGGTACCGATCGTCGTCGTCGACGTGATGCGCTGCGGGCCGTCGACCGGCATCGCCACCAAGTCCGAGCAGGCCGACCTCAACATCGCGGCCTATGGGCTGCACGGCGACACATCGCATGTCGTCGTCGCGCCGCTGTCGGCGGGCGACTGCCTGACGACGACGCAGTGGGCGGTTCATCTCGCCGAATCGCTGCAATGCCCGACGCTGGTGCTGTCGGACCAGCTCATCGGCCAGGCCCAGGTAGTGATCGATCGGCCGGCCGACATCTCGTTCCTGGCCACGCGCGAGGTCGCCGAGGCGCATGAAGAGGGCTACCAACGCTACGCTCTCACCGCGTCCGGCGTCTCGCCGATGGCGGTGCCGGGAACGCCGGGCTTCCAATACACCGCCGACGGCTTGACCCACAACGAGCGCGGCTCGCCCTCGACCACGGCGGATGACCATCTCGCCCAGCTCGACAAGCGCCAGGCCAAGCTCGACGGCTTCGACTTCGGCGACCGCTGGGCCGAAATCGAGGGCGACGGAAAGCTGGCCGTCGTCACCTGGGGATCGTCGGCCGGCGCGGTGCGCGAGGCGTTGGCCGAGCTCGACGACGTCCGGCTGATCGCGCTCCGTCTGATCATGCCGACGCGGCCCGACCGGCTAGCCGCCGCGCTCGACGGCGTCGAGCGCGTTCTGGTGGTCGAGCAGTCCCATTCCGGGCAGTTCCACCGGTTCCTGCGCGCCCATTATGACCTGCCGGGCGAGGTTCGCGTCCTCCACCGTCCGGGACCGCTGCCCATGGGGCCAAACGAGATCATAGAGACTATCCGGGAGTGGAGCTGAGCCATGGCCGACACCACGACGACCACGACCCCGGCGCTGAAGGCGCGCGACTACAACTCCGACATCAAGCCGATCTGGTGCCCCGGCTGCGGCGACTTTTCGGTCCTGCTGTCGATCTCAAAGGCGTTCGCCGAGCTCGAGCTGCGGCCCGAGAACATCGCCGTGATCTCCGGCATCGGCTGCTCGTCACGCATCCCGGCCTACACCGACTGCTACGGCTTCCACGGGGTCCATGGCCGCGCGCTGGCGCTCGGCACCGGGCTCAAGGTGGCGCGCCCCGACCTCACCGTGCTGGTCGCCGGCGGCGACGGCGACGGGTTCTCGATCGGCGGCAATCATTTCCTGCATGCCTGCCGGCGCAACGTCGACCTGACCTATCTCGTAATGGACAACCGGGTCTACGGCATGACCAAGGGCCAGCCGTCGCCGACCACCGAGGCCGACTGGGACTCGGCGCTGGCGCCGGGCGGCACCGGCGTTCGACCATTCCATCCGCTGGTCATCGCGCTCGCCTCGGGCGCCAACCTCGTCGCCCGCGGATTCTCCGGCGATCCCAACGGTACCGCGCGGCTCATCGTCGAGGCGATCCAGCACCCGGGCTTCTCGTTCGTCGAGGTGCTCAGCCCGTGCATCACCTTCCGGCCCGACCAGCGCGAGTGGCGCAAGGAGGTCCATGCGGCCGCGGTCGAGGAGACCGACGACGCGGCGCGGGCGGCACGCCGCATCATGACTGACGACGGCTTCAACACCGGCATCCTCTATCGCGGCACGCGCCCGGCATTCGATACCAGCGTCCCGGCCGCGCCCGCCGACGTGGCCGATCTCGAACGGGAGTTCGTGCTATGAGCGTCCCCGGCATTCCCGACCTGGCCCATTTCCTCGCCCACGCCCACGCCATGGAGGTCGAGGCGGCCGAGCGCTACCGCCTGTTCGCCGGCCAGATGGAGGTCCACAACAGCCCTGAGGTCGCCGATCTGTTCGCCAAGCTTGCCGACATCGAGGCGAAACACGCGGACGAGATCCTGGCGCGAGCCGGCGACGACGGCCTGCCCCACATCGCGTCATGGGATTTCGCCTGGAACACCCCGGAAGGCCCCGAGACCGCGGCGTTCGAGGACGCGCACTATCTGATGACGCCGCACCACGTACTGGCCGCCGCGCTCGAAGGCGAGCGCCAAGCGTATCAGTTCTACGAGCGCATAGCGCGCGAGACGGATGATGCGGAGATCCGGCGGCTGGCCGAGGAGTACGTCGACGAGGAGCGCGAGCATGTCGCATTGGTGGAGGCGCTGCTCGAACGGCATCCCGAGCCGGAGAGGGATTGGAGCGAGGACATAGATCCGCCTCGGGCGTTGGAGTAGGTGTGAATAACATATACGTTCGCCGAAATCGCTGATGAACCTGTTTTGAACCGACGAGATAGAGCGAATCGGGGTTTCAATTCCACAAATATGTTGTTATTATCTCAACATTGTGAAGGATGGCCACGGCTGTCCGCGCAACAGGGTCACCATCAAGTAGTACGCGCTGAAGGGGGCGCTCGAAAATGTCTGATCTGGAGTGGTACAAATACAAGGGGAAATCGTTCCCGTTCATCAGGCCAAGGCAAGTGTCGGCCCCCGGCATCGTCCGGCCCAGCCCCGAAGAAATTCTGTACGGCGACGCCGCATCGGCCGCACAGGCCCCGCCACCGCCACTGGCGCTACTGGCGAAAGGCATGGGCCAAGCCCGACGGAAGCCGCCAAGCGTGCCCAACCGCGCGACCAACGCACCGCCGGCGCCGACGGCGACTTCGCCCTCGGCCCCCATCCAGATCGCCCAGTCGAAAATTCCCAAGAACACCCCCGCGCAACAGAAGCGAGCGGATAGTACCTTTGGAGATTTTCGCAAGCGTCTTGCGCCCCGCGAGGGCGGATATGTCAATCGTGGGCTTCAAAAAGACCCCGGCGGTCCGACGAACAAGGGAATTTCGCAGAAATTCTTGAACGACTTGAGAACGAACAAAGCGACGCGAAAACAATGGCGTCACCTTCCCGCCCAAACCAAGAACCTGACCAATGCCCAAATCGACGACATCCTCCGCAAGGAGTTCTTCGACAGGCCGCAGATCGACCGGTTGGAGCGGGTTCCGGGCCTGGCGCGGGCCGAGCCGACATTGGCGGAGCAAATATTCGACGCGAGCGTTCTTCATGGAACGGCGGTTGCCGGCAAGTGGCTACAACACTCACTCGACGAAGTATTGGGAACGAATCTAAAGGTCGCCAACAAAACGACCGGAAAACACGAATATGACGGAACCCTCGGATCCGATACCCGACGAAAGGTGGAGCAGGCCGTGCGTCAAGGCAAGTCCAAGGAAATCTGTAACAAGATCGTGGACAAACGACTCGCCTACATGAGAGCAAACCCGAGATTGAAAGACAATCGGGGTTGGATTCCGCGCGCGGAATCCTTCCGATGCTGAACCCTTCTAATATGAACTCGGAAACCGAAACGCCGGCTATTCCTTGTATTTCTTTCGTTGCGCGATGATGTCGGTAAGGATCTTTTCGTAAAGATGGGCGAGTTCCGAGTTGTGGAAACTAAAGTACATCGAACCGCACCAATTTCCGCATGCTTTGACGTCGTTGTAGATCGACCAGTAAAGTCCGCCATAGGACATGCGAAGTTGCTCGAGCTTTTTCTCGAGGGGCCTTGCCAGTGCCGTGTCGTCCATCAAGACCGATGCGTGACGGATGATTTCCTCCTCCAGGCATATCGCGGTGTCCAGCGCGCCGGCTCGATGGGCTGACGGGTTCCCGGTCGATCAAAGCTCGAGCGAGATCGACCAGCAATGCTCGATCAACGGCTTGGCATCGAGCGGCAGGCGCGGTTCTGTGCTTTTGGCATTCCCGCCACCGGGCTGGGCAGGCACGGTGACGGCGAGCCAGATCGGGATCGCCAACAGAACGACAAGCGCATGATGCCGCATATCGACCTCCTTCTCGCAAGCGAAGAGTAAGACGTTATCACCTCGCGGCTGTGTTGTAAAAACGGCGCCGTCGGTCCCATAAAGTACATGTTGCCGCTTCCTTGCCCGGTCCAGGGATTCTTCGAGAACGCCAACGGCGGCCGCCAAACGATCAACAAGCTCGCGCCCGGAACCCTTGCGCTACGTGGCGCGACGGGAGATAAACTGCCGTTCAACGAGACGGCGTTGGCGGCATTCCACAAAGTCGTCGCCGACCCGGCCAAGCGGCAAGGTTTTCTCAACAACCTGGCCGACATTCGCATCAAGGATTCGCCCGGCGAGGCGCCCCGGTACAATTACTTCCGGTTCCAAAAGTCGCCTTGAAGATCCGTATGTTCTAATTCGTCGTATCTGGCCACCAAGACCCAACGGTGACCGGCTCTGCGAACGATGTACGTGTGTGGCGCGCGATACTTGGCGCAGAATTCGAATGTACGGCAGCCCTCGCCGAATTTCTTGGTGGGATGTGCCTGGGTCTCGACGACGCATTTCTTGATCGGCGGACACTCTTGCCACCAGAGACGCACCGCCACGTCGCCGGGCCGCCACTCGATGCTCGGCACACCGTCTCGGGGCTTTGGGGCGAATGCGACCCGGATCGTCCGCGTGCCCACCACCTCATAGGGATGGTAACTCAGCTTGATATTTTCCCCCGGCCCGAAATGGAGCCTGTCGCCGGGGTCGACGCCGACCTCGGCGCATAACGGCCATTCGGCGCGGCGGCGACAGGCCTCGAATGTTTCGACGGCGCAGAGCGGCGTCACCGGATCGCCGATGCACGTGCTGGTGCTGGCCGAGTTCGAGAACCCCATGAGCGGCAACTTCGTGCCCGGAACGGATTGGGCAAGCGCGGATTGGAGCCAAGCGAATCCGAGTACCAGAACCAGCGCGGCTTTGAAGGATGACATGGCGGCCTGCAATCGAACGATGAGTTAGACACGCTCCCTCAACCAATAATATGAAATCTCATGGGTCGTGTAAACCTCGCGAGCGCTTCGTGAGGTGACAGCGGCCGTCGCCGACATCGCACCTTTCCAACTTACCCGGCGCCGCCTCGCCGCTTCCCGCCGCCTCACACCGGGACGCCCTCGACGACGTGGTACCGGGCGTCCGTCCTGTGGAAACCGCCAACTCGGAGATCGGCCGCCGCGAACAGGTCGTGAAATTCGAAGTCGCGGCGTTCCCGTCCCGTGTGCACCACCATCAACAGCAGGTCCATGAGGAAATTGCTGTGCGGGCCGTCGCTGCTCGACGGCACGAAGCGCTCGGCGACCAGGACACGGCCGTCTTCGGCCACCGCCGCGCGGCAGTTGCGCAGGATTTGCACGCTCTCCCGGTCGCTGAAATCGTGCAGCACGCCCTTGATGATGTAGCAGTCTCCGTCTGCCGGCACGGCCTGGAAGAAATCACCGGCGACGCACTCGCAGCGCGATAGAAGGCCGGATTCCTCCAGCCGGCTCGGGTTGGCGATCACCTGAGGCTGGTCGAACAAGACACCGCGCGCATTCGGCGCGCGCGGCAGGATATGGCTCAGCAGTCCGCCCTGACCGCCGCCGACGTCGACGATCCGGCGGAATCCCGAGAAGTCGTATATCGCTGCGACCGAAGCGTCGTCCGTATCGGCGATGCGCGCGATCCCGGCGTCGAAACGACTTTGTGCTTCGGGATTGCGGGCGAGGTAATCGAACGCCTTGTCGCCGGCGATCTTCGGTAGGGAGGGCTCGCCGGTCTTCACCGCCTCGAGCATCGCGCCCACGGAATCCCACCATGGCGGGCCGAAGCGGAGGATGATGGGACGCACCGAATCCGGGTGATCGTTCCGCAGGACGTCGGACAGCTCGGTGGCGCGAAACGCCTCCGGCCCGGTTTGTTCCGAGATGCCGTAGGACGCAAGAAACTGCATCAGCCGCCGGAGCGCGACCGGATCGGTGGCGGTCCGCTCGGCCAGATCCTCGATCGGCGAGCCAACGTCCGCGAGGTGATCGGCGATGCCGATCTCGGCCGCGACATGAAGCGCGCGAGCCAGCAGGTGGAGTGTCGACAGCTCGTCCAACAGCAGGCTCGGCGTGCTCTGCGCGAATGACGAAACCAGCGACGGAACGTCGGGCATCCCGAGCCCTCCTTCCCGGTCATTCATCCAATCGCCGGCCCCGGCCGGCACGCACGCTACTCGGCGGCGGCGGCCATCTCTTCCGGTTCGATCTTGCGGATGCGGCACAGCACACAACGCGCCACCGAGCCGCCCATGATCGGATCGAAGTCGTCCGATAGCGGGGTCAGCACGTTGGCGCCGACATCGAGCGCGCTCATGGTCGGGTCCTCGCCCGGCATGTGCCACAGCCCCTCGGCATTGACCATGCCCGGATGCATGCCCGCCAGCAGCGCCACGCGCCGCCTGATGCCGTGCGGGCTAGACGGCGAATTGATCATCACCCAGTCGCCTTCCTCGAGGTCGTGGTCGGCCGCCGTTTCGGGGCTCATCTCGAGCGTCGGGAAGGGGCGGCGCTTGAGCAGCCGCGGCACCTCGACACCAAGCGTCGAGTAGAATTCCACCGAGCGCGTGCCGCTGCCCAGGATTAACGGATACTCCTCGGCGAGGTCGGGCCGCGACACCGGGCTGAACGGCGGCTCGACGAAATCGGGCAGCGGGTCGTAGCCGTGTTCGGCGAGGCGCCGCGAGGCGAACTCCACCTTGCCGGATGGCGTCGCGAAGCCGGGCTCGCCGTCGCGCCGCATCTTGCCTTTGCGATATTTGAGCTGTTCGTCGGCGCCGATCACCGAGCCGACCTTCTTGAACTCCTCGAAGCCCATGCCGAGCGGCTCGAGCCGGTAGTCGAGCAGCTCCTCATAGGAGCTCACCTTGATCTTGTCGCCATAACCCATGCGCTGGATCACCTCGAGCACCGGCACGGCCTCCTCGCGTGCCTCGCCGCGCGGCTCCATCGCCCGCACCCGGGCCGAGACCAGGTTGATGCCGGCATACTCGGCGATGGCGTTCGATTCCAAATGGGTCGTGAGCGGCAGGATATAGTCGGCCAGATGCGCCGTCGGCGATTCGAACAATTCCGAGACCACCAGCAGATCAAGCGACATCAGCGCATCGCGCACGAGATAACTGTCCTCGATCCCGACCATCGGGTTGCAGTCGGTCCACAGCGCCCGCACCGGGTAGGGCTCGCCGGTGAGCATCGCATCGATGACATGGCGCGGATGCGGATAGGGCGTCGTAATGGCGTCGGGCCCGGCGAAAAGCGGGAACTTGTCGGCGCTGATCTGGTTCGCCAGATCGCGCGGATCGTCGTCCTTCTGGGTGCCGTAATAGCCCGGCATGCGCACCGTGGTCGGCAGCAGGAAGCGGTTGCAGCCGTCGATGTCGATATTGCCGGTCAAGGCGGGCAGGAAGCCCATGAGGCGCAGCGTCGAGATCGAGTTGCCGCCCATTGTGGCGCCGATGAAGGTGTACATCGCCGCCTTGTCGGCGCCGCCGAACATGCGGGCCGCTTCTCGGATGTCGTCGGCCGCGATCCAGGTGATCTCGGCGACCCGCTCGGGCGGGTAGGCGGCGGCGCGCTCGACGAGCTGGTCGAAACCCTCGGTCCATTCGGCCACGAACGCCTTGTCGTAGAGTTCTTCCTCGATCATCACGTTGATCATGCCGAGCGCCAGCGCCGCATCGGTGCCCGGTCGGATGCGCAGCCACAGATCGGCCTCCTTGGTCGAGCGCGTCGGGCGCGGGTCGACGACGATGGTGCGCGCGCCGTGCCAGCGCTGGGCGTCGCGCACCCGCGCCGCCTTGGAGCCGTTGGTCTCACTCAGATTGACGCCCCATAGCAGGATCACGTCGGAATCCTGGACGCTGACGAAGCCGGGATAGGTCAGCAGATTGCCGAACGAAAGGATGTCCGACATGAGCTGCGGCGTGAAGCAGTTATGCGAATCGTGCTTGAAGAAGGTCGGCGTGCCGATGGCGTCGCAGAACAGATCGTAGGCGTAGTATTCCTTCGGCGGCAGCGCCTGCACGGCGATGGCGCGCGCGCCATGGGTCTCGATGATGTCGTTGAGGCGCGTCGCGATATCGCCCAGCGCATCGTCCCAGCTCACCCGTTCCCAGCGGCCGGCGCCGCGCGCGCCGACGCGGCGCTGGGGATAGACGACGCGCTTGTCGGACTGGGTGACGTCGATCGACGCCTTGCCCTTGACACAGAGATAGCCCTTCGACAGCGGATGGTCGCGATCGCCGATGACGCGCTTGATGCGCGGCGCGTTGGGAATCGCGCCACCGTCGCCGGTCGCACCATCATCTTCGTATTCGACCATCATCCCGCAGCGAACGAGACAAAACCGGCAATTGGTCCTGATACTTTCCATGGTCGGTATTCCTTTTTTCGGTGCCGCCCTCCGCGCCACCTCGCCGCCACCCTCGCGCGGACGCCTTCGGCGATCAGGCGATCCGGCCCTTGTACCGCATGTCGACCGACAGAATATGGTGGGTCAGCCATTCCCGCAGGTACCGGTCGACCGTCTCGGAAATATGAAAATGCGCTTCCGGGCTCATGTTATAGGTCCGCTCGACCGTCGTCAGCCATTCGACGAAAACCGCGTGCTCACGCTTGTGCTCCTCGATGTCGGGGTAGTCCGCCGCCGCCATGCGATCCTCTTCGGCCTTGAAATGGTACGCGGCGTAGTTCCTGAGCTCCTCGAGCACCCATTGAACCGACTTGTGCGCCTTCTCCGCTTCGTCGATCCGGTTGATGATGTCGATCAAACGCTTGTGATCGTCGTCCAGCTCGTCGACGCCGACGCTGTATGAATCTTGCCATTCGATCAGCGCCATCACCTTGCTCCTTGCATGAGGCCCGTCCCGCCAGGTTTCAGTCCTGTGTCTCCTCGCGCAGGAAGTTGAGCCGGCGCAGAACCTCGCGGTCGGTGAAATAGAACAAATGCGCGTTGTCGCTCGCCGCCTCGTGCGATGTCCAGTTCCAGTGCGGCGTGGTGAACACGTCATGCTGGCGCCATTCGATGGTGTCGTCGCCGATGCGCGACGTGCCTTCGCCGTCGACCACCAGGAAGACCGCGTTTGCCGATGTCCGCCGGGTCTCGGTCGGCGCGCCCTTGTTTATCCGCCAGGCGTAGCAATCCATCGTCGTGATCGCCGGGCCGCCGTCGACCGGGTTGGTGTAGCGCACCCGGCGCGAGCCGTCCGGCGCGGCCGGCGCCGCGTCGAGCGCTGGCAGCGTCCGGGTCCACGGATAGCGGAACATCGGCGAATACGACACCGGCGCGGCCTCGATCTGGGGCACCAGCCCGGCGCCGGCGAAGGCGGCGTCGGGCAGCGCCGAGATGTCGTCGGCGAACTCGTTGGTGCCGCCATGCTGGGAGAACAGCGTACCGAGATTGGCGGTCAGCGGCAGGTCGAGCGCGTCGAGCCACACCACGCGATGGTCGGTATCGTTGACGTGCTCGTGCCACGCCCAGTTGGGCGTCAGGATCAGGTCGCCCGGTTCCATCGGGCAGTGCTGGCTGTTGACGATCGTCGCCCCGCCGCCCTCGATGATGAACCGCATGGCCGACGGCGTATGGCGATGCGCCGGCGCGCGCTCGCCGGCGCCGAGGATCTGCATGCCGGCGAACAGGTTGGTGGTGGTATACGGCTTGCCGTCGAACGCCGGGTTGATCAGCATCAGCACGCGGCGGACGGCGTCCTCCATCGAAACGTCGCGCTCCGCGCGGTCGACGAAGGGCAGCAGATCGGTCCAGCGCCACCGCATCGGGCGGTCCGGCGCGGTCGGCTCCAGGGGCAGCACGTCATGATAACGGTCCCACAGGGGCAGAATGTTGGCGTCTTCGAGCTCCGAGTGAAATTCCCGCATTATTTCCGATGGGGCTTGTGTCATTGCGTTATCTCCGATCCCAGCTATTTTTGCCGGACGAGCAATGCCACGCCCGTCCCGCCGTGTCTGCCTCCCTAGGCCTTCCGTTTCATCCCATGGTCAGGGAAGAAACGACGTCCGATTTCCTCGCCGTCGCAATCTCGACGCGGATGCCGCCGGCGAGTGTGATGGTACGACATATCCGGTGGTTTGATACAGATCAACCAGCCGGCGTGCCGCCCGCGCCCCGCCCATCATTCCGCCCATCATCCCGCTAATCATACGGTAACGCGGCCTCTCAATGAAGCCACCGGGAAGCCAACGGTCGTTACGCCGAATTCATTCCGGCCGGCGTGGGCGTGGCGGAAGACATGGCGGTTCCAATCGCTGGGGCTACTTGGGGTCGGCGAGCGCGGCCTCGACCGCGGCGATCTGGTCATCGATCGAGATCTCGCATTGCGACGGAATGTCGAAGTCGCGGTCCTCGAATACGTCGATGTCGGGATGGTTCCGGCCCCAATCGGCCACCGCCCGGTCGCGCGCATCGATCAGCTCCAGGATCTGGGGCCGGAACAGGCGCAGCATGGCAGTGATCCAGATGTTGACCGGCCACGATGGGTGGGCGAGGTCGATCTCGAAGCGGTCGAGCATGACTTTGACGTCGTCGGCGGCGTACCAGTTGTCGGCGGTGACCCACCGGTTGGTTGTAAACAGCCCGATGGGCAGTCCCCGACGATCCATCGAGATGGCGATGATATGGCTCAGCTTGTCGTCGCGATCGTGCATGTATTGGGCATCAGACTGCTCGATGGGATACATCGAATCGTCCATGCCGGCCTCGCGCAGGAAGGTATGGAAGTGGCCGTGCTCGTTGACGCGGTGGGCGTGATAGTAGTGCTGCGAACCCGATTCGGGATCGAACACGTCGCCTGCGGGATAGTGGTCGAATTCGAAGAACGTCTCGACATCGTTCAGTAGCTCGCCGACGATGTTGTCGTGGGTCTTGGCAAGCACACGATGACATTCGACCACCATGCGGCCCGACTCGATCATAACCTCGAGGTCCTCGCGACCGAGGGCGGCGAAATCGACCATGTCACACCGCCCGTGAATGGCGTCCGACGCCGGAGCCGAGGTAGCGGTCGAAAACCGCGCACACCGAGCGCAGCAGCGGACGCCCGGTCTCGGTCACGCGGACGCGCCCGCCGTCGATCTCGACCAGGCCGTCGGCTTCCATCGGCGCAAGCCGGGCGAGCTCGTCGGCGAAGCTGTCCGGATCCGCGCCAAGGTTGCCGAGATCGACCGCGAGATCGCACATCAGCCGCTCTATCACGGCGCGCCGCAGCCGGTCGTCGGCCGTCAGGGCAATGCCGCGCCGGACCGCCAGCCGGCCATCGCCGATGTCGTCGGCGTACTGGCCGAACGGCACGGCGTTTTGGACATAGCCGTCGGCCAGCGCGCCGATGGCCGAGGCGCCGAAGCCGATCAGCGCCTCGGCGCCGTCGGTCGTATAGCCCTGAAAGTTGCGCCTCAGCTCACCGTTGTCGACGGCGACCGTCATGGCGTCGCCCGGGGCGGCGAAATGATCGAGCCCGATGCGGCGATAGCCGTGTCCGACCAGGCGCTCGGCCGCGGCCTCCGACTGGGCCCAGCGCGCCGGCCCGTCCGGCAAGTCGACCTCGTTTATCATGCGCTGGTGGGTCTTCATCCATGGCACGTGGGCGTAGCCGAACACGGCGAGGCGGTCCGGCGTCAGCTCGACCACCCGGTCGACGGTGTCAATGACGTCGTCGACCGTCTGGGTCGGCAGGCCGTACATCAAGTCGAAGTTGATCTGGGTGATGCCGGCTTGACGGAGAGCCGTGACCGCGTCCGCGACCATCTCGAACGGCTGCACCCGGTTGACCGCGCGCTGGACCGCCGGCGTGAGGTCCTGGATGCCGAGGCTCGCCCGCGTCACGCCGCAATCGGCGAGCGCGGCAACCCTGTCATCGTCGAGCGTCCTCGGATCGATCTCGACCGCGATCTCGGCATCGCCGGAAAACCGAAAACGGCGGGCGAGATCGGACATCAATGCGCCGAAATGGGCGGACGACAGCATGGTTGGCGTTCCGCCGCCCCAATGGACGTGGCTGACAAGCGGTCGGTCGGCGATTGCCTCGGCGACCAGCTCGATCTCGCGCGCCAGCACCTCGACATACTCGGTGATGGGCTCGTAGCGCTCAACGACGCGGGTGTGACAGCCACAGTACCAGCACATCCGGGTGCAGAACGGCACGTGGAAGTAGAGCGAAATCGCGCTTTCCGCGTCGAGCCGCGCCAGCCACTCGCGGTATTCCGGCACGCCGACACCATCATGAAAATGGGGCGCGGTGGGATAGCTCGTATAGCGCGGAACGCGCGCATCGTAGTCGCGGGGAGCGGTAGCTCTCATGGAACGTTTGTACAACTCGTGGCAGGGATCTGTCTGATCTAAATCAAGTCGGCGAATCACTGTTCGTGATCGGCCGACCACGAAGCGGCGCCGAACCCCTGGAATGGAACGCTACTCGCTCAGAGGTATTTTTTCGCCCCCAAGCTCGACGATTAATCCAGATCAAGGATCCGCTCCGCCATTGCATGAATTCTGTCCTAATGTCGTTTCGATCCGGCCGGACAATGCACGGGCAGGAAGAAAGACAAGCCCGCGAGGTCGGTATCCGATCTCGGTTTGTATGCACTGGCCCGAACATGAAAAGGACCAATTCGTGGAACTTTCGATCTGGAAATATGCGCCGCGCCTCCTTCTCGCCATGGGGCTCGGGATGGCGGTCGGCGTTTCGGGGGCCGGGGCAAAGGACGGTTTTGGGCCGGTCAAGCCGCTGAAGGTCCACGCCAAGCGTGCCGAGCTCGGCAAGCGCCTGTTCTTCGACAAGCGTATGTCGGGTGACGCCGCGATCAGTTGCGCCACCTGCCATGTGCCCGACAAGGGATTCGGCGACGGCCTCGCGCTGTCGAAGGCCTATCCGGGGTCGGAGGGGTTCCGCAATACGCCGAGCCTGATCAATACCGGCCACAAGGCGGCGTGGTTCCACGACGGCCGGCTCGGGACCAATCTCAACGACGTCACCCGCGAGATGATCACCGAGACCTACATGATGAACATGGACATGCGCTTGATGCAGGAGCGGCTCAAGCAGGACCCGGTCTATGTCAAGATGTTCAAGGCCGCGGGGCTCGGCGAGCCGAGCAACGGCGGCGCCAGGAAGGCGATTCCGGAATATCTCAAGACGCTGATCTCGCGTGGCGCACCGTTCGACTCCGGCCGTATGTCGGACCGCGCACGCCGCGGGTTCGAGCTGTTCAAGGGCAAGGCGCGCTGCGCCGGCTGTAATTCCGGGCCGCGGTTCTCGGACGACAAGGCGCACAACACGGGCGTCCCCGAGAATCCCGATCTGTGGCGCGATCCGAGACGCCACGTCACCTTCGTCACCTACGCCATGTTCATCGGTCTCGAGGACTACATGAACATCCGGCGCGATCCGGGCGCGCATGTGCGAACCCACAAGTCCGACGGTTCGGACATCGGCAAGTTCATGACGCCGGGGCTGCGCGAGCTCACCACCACCGCGCCTTACATGCATAACGGCATGCTCAAGACGCTCGCGCAGGTGGTCAGGTTCTACAACCGGGGCGGCGGCCGGGATCGCAACAAGGATGCCGCGCTCCGACCGCTCGACCTTTCGACCGAGGAGCAGGGCGATCTTGTCGCCTTCCTGAGGGCGCTGTCGGGCAAGAAGCTGACCGGTCCCGATCACGTCTGGCAGGGCAAGATCCCGGCCAACTACAAGCCAATCAAGAATTGGCTCAAGCAGCGGAATTAGAGGGCCGAGCGATGACCTACAGCCGATTTGCACGATTTGCACAACTCGTTTCCGTAACGGCATTGGCCGCCATCACCGTCGTCGGCCTTGCCGGAGGCGCGCGGGCCGACGCTAACCCCCCCCTGGCAGCGCTCGGCCCGCCGCCCGTGCCACCCGATAACCCGATGACCCCGGCCAAGGTCGAGCTCGGAAAGCTGCTGTTCTTCGACACACGGCTGTCCGGCGACGCCTCGGTGGCGTGCTCTACCTGCCATGAGCCGGATCAGGGCTGGGGTTTCTCCAACGACATCTCGCGTGGTTATCCGGGCACCATCCACTGGCGCAACAGCCAGTCCATCATCAATTCGGCCTATCTCGCCAAGCTGTTCTGGGTCGGCGCCGCGAAGTCGCTCGAGGCGCAGGCGCCCGGCGCCGCCAAGGGCGCGGTGGCCGGTAACGGCGAGGCCGACATGTTGGAAGCTCGCCTCGCCTTCATCCCGGAATACAGGAAACGCTTCCGAGATGTTTTCGGCGACATCTGGCCCAAGCTGTCGAACGCGTGGAAGGCGATCGCCGCGTTCGAGCGCACCCTGGTTCAGACCGACACGCCATTCGACAAGTACATGCGCGGCGATCGCGGCGCGCTCGACGATCAGCAGAAGCGCGGCCTAGCGCTGTTCACCGGCAAGGCCAACTGCATCGAGTGCCACAACGGTCCGCTGCTGACCGATCAGAAATACTACAATCTCGGCGTGGTTCGGGCCGAGCGCTGGAATGAGGACGGGCTCGCCCAGGTCACATTCCGCTACGAGCAGTACGCCAAGGGCGTCACCGAGAGTCTCTACCGCACCATCAAGGACGATGCCGGGCTCTACTACCGGACCAAGAAAAAGCGCGACATGGGCAAGTTCCGCACGCCGTCGCTACGCTACATCGCCTACACCGCGCCCTACATGCACAACGGCGCCTTCTTCGAGCTCGAGGAGGTGATCGATTTCTACAACGAGGGTGGCGGCAAGAACGAGTTCTCGGCGAATAAGACCAAGCTCCTCAAGCCGCTCAAGCTCAGCGACGAGGAGAAAGAAGACCTGATCGCCTTCATCGAATCGCTTAGCGGCGACGAGATCAAGATGAAGACGCCGAAGCTTCCCCGCTACGCACCGCTGCCCGACGTGGCGGACGCAAATTAGAGAGAGGGTGACGACGATGGATCCGACGACGCCGACAGCGACCCCCGCCGGCCATGCGGCCGAACCCCATGACGACACGCGTCGCGGCATGCCGAAATGCATGATGTCGCGCCGCAACTTCCTGCTCGCCTCGGGCGCCGCGACGACCGCGGTCAGCGTGATGCTCGATGCCGGCACGCCGCTGGCCCACCAGGTGCCCGGCGTGGTCGCGAGCTATCCGCGGAAGCTGATCACCAAGCTGAGCTCGCTCAAGCCCGACCGGCCGTTCAATTTTCAGTATCCGGACGAGGGCGCCTATTCCGAATCGATGGTCGTCAAGCTCGGCGTCGAGGCGGGCGGCGGCATCGGCCCGGCGCGCGACGTGGTCGCGTTCAATTACATCTGCACCCATCAGGGTGGCGATCTTTCGGGCACCTACAGGGCCGACACCAAGTCGCTCGGCGCGTGTCCGCTGCACCTGTCGACCTACGACCTGACGCGCCACGGCATCCTGATCTCGGGCCAGGCCTACCAGAGCCTGCCGCAGGTGCTGCTCGAGCTCGCCGGCGACGATATCTACGCTGTCGGGGTCTTCGGCCTGATCTTCGGCCGTTACGACAACCTGCAAGGCTAGGAGGGACGAGACGTGACTACTCCATATTATATCCCCGAGACTGACGTCCCCCTTCCGCCCAAGAACGCGGACGTGATCACAACCGCCTGCGACTACTGCATCGTCGCCTGCGGCTACAAGGTCTATCGCTGGCCGGTGGCGGGCAATCGCAACGGCGGCCCGGCGGCCGACGGCAATGCCTTCGGCGCCAAGTTCCCGGTCGATCCACTGGGTCCCTGGGTCGCGCCCAACCAGCACAACATCGTCCTCCACAAGGGCCAGCCGCATCACGTGGTGATCATCCCCGACAAGGACACGGAGTTCGTCAATCCGAACGGCGATTCGAGCCTGCGCGGCGGCTGCATCGCCCAGAAATGCTACAACCCTCAGACTCCGACCCGCGACCGGCTGAAATCGCCGATGATGCGGATCTACGGCATCCTGCAGCCGGTGCCGTGGGATTTCGCCCTCGACGTCGCGGCCGAGGTCGCCAAGCACGTGATCGCCAAGCACGGCGACAACGCATACGGCGTGAAGACCTATTCATACCAGTACATCGAGAACACCTACGCGATCACCAAGTACGCGCTGCGTCATATCGCGACGGCCAACTTCACCTTCCACGACACGCCGTCCGACGTCAGCTCGACGCCCGGGTTCCGCGATGCCGGGTTCGATAATTTCGGGCCCTCCTACGAAGACTGGATGAACGCCGAGACGCTGCTGATCGCCGGCACCGATCCCTACGAGACCAAGACCATTCTGTGGACGCAGTGGATCATGCGCGGCATCCAGAATGGCCAGAAGACCATCTTCCTGAACCCGCGGCGGACCGCCGGCGTCGCCTACGCCGAGAAAAATGGCGGGCTGTGGCTCGATGTCACGCCGGGCACCGATCTGCTGGTGCTCAACGCCATCGCCCGCATCATCGTCGAGAACGGCTGGCAGGACGCCGACTGGATCAAGCGCTGGGTCAACAACAAGTGGGGCTCGTCGTCCGGCTTCGGCCAGGGCACGCGCAACACGCCGTGGCAATGGCGCACCACCTGGGGCAAGTTCCAGACCAATGGGTTCGACGACTGGAAGAAGTGGCTGCTGGCGCAGAGCGAGTTCAAGCTGGCCAACGCGGCCCGGGTCTCGGGCGTCGATGCCGCCAAGATCCGAAAAGCGGCGGAATGGATGGCGAAGCCGTCTGGCGGCCGCCGGCCCAAGACCTCGATCATGATCGAAAAGGGCCTCTACTGGTCCAACAACACCGGCAGCACCCAGGCGGTCTCGGCGCTCGGCATCATCGTCGGCGCCGGCGGCCGGCCGGGCCAGGTGATCGGCCGCGCCGGCGGTCATCAGCGCGGCGGCGTGCGCGGCGGCAAGTATCCCCGTAACAAGTCACCGATGAAGGTGCCGGGACGGCGGCGGCGCGCGCTCGATACCGATACCTGGCTGATGTCGGGCCACACCCGGCTCGCCCATGTCATCGGTACGACGTGGATCCAGTCGATGTGCGGCTCGCAGCAGCTCGCGCGCCGGTTCCACGAGCTCACCGTGGCCAATCCCAACCAGGTCCGGTCCTACGACAAGCAGGACATCATCAATACCCTCAAGAAGCGCGCCGATTCGGGCGGCATGGTGGTGTTCAACCAGGACATCTACCTGGTCGATCCGATCGGCAACCGCTTCGCCGACATCATCTTCCCGGCCGCGACGTGGGGCGAGGAAACCTTCATGCGGGCCAACGGCGAGCGCCGTCTCAGGCTCTACAACAAGTTCTATGACCCGCCCGGAGAGGCCAAGCCCGACTGGTGGATCATCTCCCAGCTCGCCCGGCGCATCGGCTTCGACGGGTTCGATTGGAAGGACGCCAACGACGTTGCCGAGGAGGCCTCGCGGTTCTCGCGCGGCAGCCGCAAGGATTTCCACATGGTCAAGGTCGCCGCCCACCGCGAGGGCAAGACCCTGCACCAGAAGCTCGGCGAGTTCGGCACCAACGGCATCCAGGGCCCGGTGTTCATGAAGGACGACGGCTCCCTGGTCGGTACCAAGCGGCTGCACGACACCACGCGGTCTCTTGACGAGACCGGCCCCGCCGCCGGCAACGTGTTCAACAAGAAGCTCACCGCCTTCAACAGCCAGACCGGCAAGTGCAACATCCAGAAGTCGCCGTGGTCGCTGTTCTCCGACTACTGGAAGTGGCTCAAGCCCAAGGGCGACGAGCTGTGGTGCACCTCGGGGCGCACCAACGAGCGCTGGCAGTCGGGCTTCGATGACCGTCGCCGGCCCTACATCGTCCAGCGCTGGCCCGACAACTACGTCGAGATCAACCCCGAGGACGCCAAGTCCCGCGGCATCGAGAGCGGCGACATGCTGATGGTCTATTCCGACCGGGTGCCGAGCCTCAAGGAGACCACGCTCGGCGTCGAGGGCGACGACTACTCGTTCTCGGGCCAGATGAAGGCCGGAAACGTCGCGCTCACCCGTGCCGCGGTCACCGGCGTCGCCATGGTTACCCGCCACATCAGGAAGGGCGTGATCTACATGGACTTCCTGCACCCGGCCCAACCGGCCAACGCGCTGGAGGGGCGGGTCGTCGACTGGATCAGTGGCAACTACAATTACAAGATGGGTGTCGCCAAGGTGAAGAAGATCGGCGTCTCGCCCTACAAGAACAGCTTCCGTTCCATGTCGTTCGCGCCCCGCGACATCATCTGAAGGAGGCGGCGTGGCGGAAACGATGATGGCGGTGGCTAGCCGGGTAGGGAGCGAGGCCGCCGTCGCGGCCTTGTGCCGGGTGCTGAGCGATGGCGCCGATGTGCATCGATGCCTCGCCGCCGGCGCGCTCGGCGCGCTCGGCGGCCGGGCGGCGGCCGATGCACTGATCACCGCCCTCGTGGACGCCGACGAGGACGTGCGGGTTGATGCCGCGACGGCGCTCGCCGCCATCGGCGACCCGCGGGCTGGCGCGCCGCTTCTCGACAGCCTTATTGGTGATCCCGCGATCGACGTGAAGCTCGCCGCCATCAACGGGCTGCGCCGTATCGGCCATGCCGAAGCCGTTCCCTGGCTGCGCCGTCTGGTCGCCGGCCGCGACGAGGAAATCGCTTGGGACGAAGAGGAGCTCCTCGACAGCGGCTGGGACGGCTGGATCGACCTCCAGGTCGCGGCGATCGGTGCGCTCGCTGCGCTCTCCGCCACCGCGGCGGTTCCCGACATCGTCGCCGCGCTGGCCGACGAGGAAGGCCAGGATCTCGACGAGGCCGCCTTTGACGCGTTGGCGGGGCTGGACGCGAACGGCGCCCGGGCGCTCGCCGGATATCTTGACGATCGCAATCCGCGTCGTCGTCGTCGTGCCGTGGCGGCGCTCGTTGCGATCGACCCGGCGACAGCGGTCGAGCGTGCCGTGGCCGACGCCGACCCCACCGTCCGCCTGGCACTCGTCCGCCGGGCCTCGGCCATCGACCCGTCGACGCCGTCTCTCGCCGTTCTGTTCGACGATCCGTCGCCCGAGGTCAGGGCGGACGCGGTCCGCCTCTTGGGTCGGTCGCAGCGTCTCCCGGCCCGGTCCCTTCTCGACGATCCGTCGCCCGAGGTTCAGGGCGAGATCCTCGCCCTGCTGGCGGAAGACCCGAGCTTGCTGCCGGTGGCTGAGATCGCGGCGGCGGCGCGGGTGCGATTGCGCGAGGCGCCGGCGAAGCGGGCCGAGGCGGCGGCGATGGCGTTGGCGGCGTCGGATCCAGACGGCGCGTTCGATGACCTCGCCGACCTGTTGGGCGATGGCGGATGTTCGATCGAGATCAGGCTCGGCGCTCTCCGCGCGCTCGCCACCATCGCCGACGAGCGCTCGATCACCGTGCTCACGGCGGCGATCGGCGACCAACAGCGCAGGCTTCGTCTCGAGGCGATGGCGGTGCTCGCGTCCATCGCCGATGCCGATCCGGTCTGGCCCAACCCTGCCGGGACCGCCCTTCTCGCGGCACTCGCGGGAGAGCTCGTCACCGCGCCCGAGCCGGAGGAGACGTCCGAGCCCGAGCCCGAGCCCGAGCCCGAAACGCCGCCCGACCTCACGCTGGTCGAAGACGACGGCGAGGCGCCCTTTCCGACCTCGACGATGGAATCAATCCTGGGCGGTGCGCCCGGGCCGCGCGACGTCGATTCCACTCCGCGATCGGATACCCGGCTGACCGAGGAGGATATCGAGTATCTTCGCCTGGTCCATCGCGGGCCGGGCAAGCGACGCATGCCGCTCGCGCCCCGAATTCCGGCGCACGAAGACGTACCGCGTTTCGCGGCCCGCGTGCTCGGCGACGTCGCCAGGCACGACGTGGCGCGGGCGCTCGCCCGGGCGCTCGACGGGCGCGACGACGAGACCCGGCTCGCCGCCGCCGATTCCCTCGCTAGCGTCGGCCCCCGTCTCGCGGGCCTGACCGAGGACGTGGTCGCGGCTCTGGTTCACGCGGCCTCCGGCGCCGAGCGCGACCGGCGTCTGGCGGCGGTGCGCGCGCTCGGCGCATCGCGGGACCAAAGCGCCGTGGCGGTGCTGGAGCGAGGACTGGACGACGAAGATGGATTCGTCCGCGCCGAGAGCGTTCGCGCGCTGTCGGCGTTGGGCGCAGCCGCCGCCGGGCAGCTGATGGACGACGTGGATCAGAGCGTCCGCCTCGCCGCCGCCGAAGCGGTCGCGAAGGCTGGCGCGCCGGATTCACTCGATCGGCTGATCGATTTCGCCTATGTCGATGAAGGCCTTCACCGGCGCGAGGCGGCGCGTTTGTTGCGCGATCTCGACGTCGAGGCCGCCAACGCCCGTTTCGTCGAGGCGCTGGAAGACGACGATCGGCTGCGCCTGGCTCCGATCGCGATCGAGGCGTTGGAAGAGCTCAATCGTCCCTTGGCCGCCGCCGCGGCCGTCCCGGCAACCGCCTGAAGGAAATATCGTCATGCAGCAATCGCGCGCCTCGCGTCGCCCGGCCAAGACTCTTATGGCCCGAATCGCGCCGACCCTCGCGGTCGTCGCGCTCGTCGCCATCCCGAGTGCCGGCGAGGCGGCGAAGAAATACAAGGCCGTCGCCGTCAGCAACGGCGGCACCATCTCCGGGAAGGTGAGCTTCACCGGCGCGCTGCCCGACGACGCGACCGAAAATATCCTGATCACCAAGAACCCCGACGTCTGCGGCGACGGCTATCGCGAGGTCGTCTGGATCGACGTCAAGGACGGCGCGCTCAGGGGCGCGTTCGTGTTCATCGACAAGATCAAGCAAGGCAAGAAATGGCCCAAGGCCAAGGGCGGCAACTATCTGATCGACCAGAAGGGCTGCCGCTTCGTGCCATGGGCGCAGGTGGTCGAGCCCGGCCCCGTGGTGATCCGCAACAGCGACCAGGGCGTCCTCCACAACATCAATACCCGCGAGATCATTGGCGTCGGCAAGAAGCGCACCGTCAAGCGCACTATGTTCAATTTCGGCCAACCCGACCCCGGCGACATCGAGCAGAAGATCAAGCCTCGGCGCTCGCCCTACATCTCGATCAACTGCGAGGCGCACAACTTCATGTTCGGCTTCATGATGGCGCCGAAGCACCCCTATGCCGTGGTGGTGAAGCCCGATGGGTCGTACTCGCTCGATGGCGTGCCGCCCGGCAAATACACCATCAAGGCCTGGCATCCGCGTCTCGGCATCAAGAAAACCAAGGTGACGGTCGCCGCCGGCGGCAAGGTCGAGGCGAGCTTCGCCTTTTCGAAGTAACCGGGCCCGTGTTCGGGCGCGCGACGGCTTGACCAAGCAAAGGACGACGATGGGCGACAGGGGACGATGAGGCCATCCGAAAATAAGCCGCACCGGGCCGTGCTCAGCCCTCCATCGGGGCACTTAATCGTATTGTCGATACGGAATATATTTTCGTGTCGCCACTCCTGGCGCCATGAGGCCGGGGGCGGTGCGATGCGCTCGACGGGCGAAGCGCCGACGAAGTCGGGCCGCGCGGTGCGGGAGGCCGGCGCGATCCTCGCGCTCACCCTCCTGGTTCTCGTCGCCACGCCGGCGCTTGCCCAGGAGGCCAACGAATACCGCCAGGTCCTCGGCCTCGATTCACGCAAGGTGATCTGGTTCCTGGCCCAGATGCATCTGTTCTTCGGCGCGTTCGTGCTCGGCGTGCCGCTGTTCGCGGTCATTGTCGAGGTCGTCGGCTGGCGCAACGGCGATCCCCGCTTCGACAAGCTGGCCTATGAATTCACCAGCCTGTTGAGCGTCGCCTACGCGACGACCGCGGCGCTGGGCGGACTGTTGGCGTTCGCGCTGTTCACGCTCTATCCGACGTTCATGGGCTACATGGCCGGCACGTTCAAGGACGTCATGTTCATCTATGCGCTCTTGTTCTTCGCCGAGACCTTCGCGCTCTACCTCTACTACTACGGCTGGGAATGGCTGAAGGGCGGCGCGCCGTTCGGGCGAACGCCGCGACTGGTCCTCCAGGCGGCGGGCATCGTCGTCATCGTCATCGGCATCGCGTTCTTCTTCGGCGCCTTGGGGCCCGACATGCGGGGCGACACCCGAGCATTCATCACTTTTCTCTACGTGTTGCCGTTCGGCGTCGGCCTGCTGATCATCCGCGACCGTAAGTCGGTCCATATCTTCATCGGCATCGTCCTCAACATCGCCGGTACCGCGATCATGCAGGCCGCCAATGGCTGGGCCGGCTTCATGATGAGCCCGGCCGGCGTCGACGAGGCGGGCGCGCTCGTGGGCTCGCTGTGGACCGCGTTCGAGAACGTGCTGGCGACGCCGATCGCGATCCACCGCATGCTCGGCAACCTCGCCTTTGGCGGGCTGGTCGCGGGGTCCTACGCCGCGGTCCGCTTCATCGGCGCCAAGACCGCCGAGCAGAAGGCGCATTACGACTGGATGGGCTACATCGCCAACTTCGTCGCCATCTTCGCGCTGATCCCGCTGCCGTTCGCCGGCTACTACCTGGGCCGCGAGGTCTATTCGACCAGCGCGGTCATGGGCAACAACATGATGGGCGGCGACTTCTCCTGGACCTTCATCATCCAGGCTATGTTGGTCGGCTCGCTGT
>PVBE010694682.1_pt1 | contig 26073 bp, 22 predicted proteins | sample 1631181 | NCBI WGS metagenome assembly PVBE01 (sample SAMN08397723, study PRJNA350692) | Marine metagenome, whole genome shotgun sequencing project. | isolation source: water | place: Pacific Ocean | collected 2012-04 | reverse complement strand
CCGGCGATGGCCGGATTGCCCTTGATCACGGCCCGGTCATCGATGCCGTCGAAGTGCACTGCAGTGTTGGTACCAACCGCTGCGCCGGACACCCCCATCTTCGGGTCGCCCTCAAAAATCCCGTTGAGGCCACTGCCCGATGAGTCGTTGCAGGTCGTTCCGCTCGCTTCGTCCAACTTGTACCAGGCCACAAGCTGGGGCGTCTGGGCAAGTCCCATGCTGGCCAAGGCGTACAGCACGGTACCCCCGATGATGCTCCTTCTGCACTTCGCCCATCGAGCTTCCATGTCTCCAGAGTACCACGGTAGGGACAAGCCCGAGGGGAGCACCTGACGGCACGCACCGAGCCGCCTCGTAGGCCCACTCCATGCATGCCAAATGGACCATCCTGAGTCTTGTCCTGCATGGCGCACATTCTGGATCCGTGCGAGAAGCCCAATACCGTCTGGGTCCGTTCCCAGCATAGACGGCGATGCCCTAATCCACCGGTGTTCCAGGAGAGCTGGGAGGCTCGACCACCTGGACTGCTGAATGACGCCTCGGCAGACTAGATCCGCGAGAGGTACCACTGCATGCGCGGAAGGTGAAACGGACCCTTCCAGTGATTGCCTTTCAGGTTCGTGGAGAGTGATCCGTCGCGGTTCAGGTATCCAAACCACTCCCCACGTTCAGGGTCTGCGAAGTGCTCGTGGGCCCAGGCGTGGACCTGCTTGAAGCGCTCGGCCTGGTAGCTCTCACCGGTGAGCTTGTAGGCCAACAACGTGGCGATGATGGCCTCATTATGGGGCCACCAGTACTTCATCTGGTGCACGGGCTCCTGGGGAGGCAACTCGCTCAGATCGCAGAATGAAAACAGGCCACCATATTCCTTGTCCCAGCCACGCTCCCACATCCAGTCAAGCATGCGCACGCCCAACTCGATCAAGCGGGGGTCATCATCACGCTGGCGCGCCTCGTGGAGAATGAACCAGGCCATTTCGATGGCGTGGCCAGGGTTCAGAAGGCGCCCATCAAAGTGATGGAGGAGCTCGCCTGTCGGCGACACCGTCTCGAGCACGGCACCGTGCTCGGGCTTGCAAAAGTCACGCTCGACCTCATCGATGCAGCTGTCGATCCAGGCATCGTCCTGATTCCCACCACCGCAGTCGCGCAAGACCTGGGCCAGATGCATGCCGATCATGATCGGGCCGAGGCCCTTGCTGGGTCGGGTCACAGGGTCGCTCTTGGGCGTCATGCCCCCCGGCTCAAGTGAGACCCGGCGGAAGGTGTCGAACAGCTCGCGACTACGAACGGCCCAGTCCTCGCGGCCCGTGGCCTTGGCGCAAGCGGCATAAGCCATGCAAGCGAAGGCCTCCGAGTAGGCGTAGCGCCTCTTCCGCAGCGGTCTACCGCGCCGGGTCAGCAAGAAGAACATGCGTCCGTCTTCATCGAATGCATGCTGCTCCAAGAACTCCAGACAGGAGAGCGCCCCAGCCAGCCACTCCTCTTTCTGCTCCAAGGTGTTGTAGAGCGTCGCAAGCATCCAAGCACAACGCCCCTGGGCCCACACGGCCTTGTCCGTGTCGATCACGAGCCCGTCGCGATCAAGGGATGTGAACAGTCCTCCCTGATCCGGATCCAGTCCATGCTCCAGCCAGAACGGCAGCGTGCAGGCCTCCAGGTCGGATCGACAGCGTTCTATTAGGGGTTGCAGTTCAGCGAGGGGCATCGACTGGGTCCTTCAGCGTGGCGAGGGTAAGCCCCGCAAGGTTGCGGGTCTCACCTCCAGTGCTGCAACTCACCAGATAGCCCACAGCAACACAAGTGCAGGTGCCAACGGCCGCGTATAGCAGGAAATTGGTTGCTGTGAAGAACACGATAACCAGGGTCGCGGCACTCCCAGTCACTAGGCCTGCAAGGGCCCCTGCCGCGTTAACGGTTCTGGAGAAGACGGCCAAGAGAAACACACCGGCCAGACCGCCACCGAAGAGGCCCATGATTTTCTGGAAGAAGTCAAAGAGGTAGCGGATTTCATAGGTGGCAAGCACCATCGCCGCGCCGGTTCCCAAGAAACCCAAGAAGCAGGTCAGTCTGCGGGCAAATAAGAGCAGGTCCTGCGGATGTCTCTCGTCACCAAGGCGTACGACGAAGTCATTCACAACGGCAGCCGAGATGCTGTTCATTGAACTGTCCAGTGAGCTCATGGCCGCAGCAAAGATCCCAGCGACGACGACACCCGCCACACCAGCGGGCAGGTGCGTGACCACAAACCAGGGTACGAGTTGATCTACCTTCTCCGGGAGCAGTGCCTGCTCGGCGGGGTGTGCCATGTAGTAGACCCAGAGCGCTGTGCCCAAGCCGTAAAACAACAGGCCCGTGGGAATCGTCATGGCCAGATTCAGCCACATGCTCTTGGCCGCCTGTTTCTCGTCGCGCGTGGTCAGGTAGCGCTGAATGACGGTTTGATCGGTGGTGTAGGGCACGAGATTTGTGAAGGCGAAGCCCACAATCAGGACCCAGGCCACCATGTCCGTCGTACTCCAACGCCAATCGAAGATATGGAGCTTGTCCGCAGCTTGGGCAGTCTCGATTACCGCCCCGACTCCGCCAGCGTCTGCCACGGTCACGACCAGACATAAGAGCGCTCCACCGATCAGGACAAAGACCTGCAGTACGTCGGTCCAGATAACTGCCGCAATCCCCCCCATGGCGGTGTAGGCCGTGGCAAGCAGACCCATAAGGCCGATGCACAGGTAGGTGTCGATGCCCGTGACGGCCGACAAGGCTATCGCCGGCAGTAGGAGCACTATCCCCATGCGGCCCAGCTGAAACAGGATGAAGATGGCGCTGGAGAGCACGCGCACGGCCAGGGAGAAGCGCGCTTCAAGGTATTCGTAGGCCGTTGTGACCTCCAGCCGCCGGAACAGAGGCACGAAGCAGTAGATGACCAGAACAATGACGGGCAGCAGCATCAACGAGCCGACGAAGCGTCTCCAGTCTGATCCGTAGGCCGTGGCCGGAACGGCCATGAAGGTGATCGCTGACAGCTGGGTGCCAAAAACCGAGAGGCCTGCAGCCCACCAGGGGATCTTGCGTCCGGCCAAGAAGAAGTCCTCGGCGCTCGTGCCACGGCGGGCGAAATACGCGCCCACGCCAAGCATCAGCGCGAGGTAGAGACTGAGCACCACGTAGTCCAAGGTGCGGAAGTTCGCGCTCAAGGCCTCATCGGAGAGTGTCTCCTGCACCAGCGAAAGGGCTTGGACACGAGGAGTCCGAATCCCCGGCTTGACCTCACCCGAAGCAACAACGAGCTGGCCTTGCCACTGCACGGCGCGGGTGGTTACCACCCCAACAGGCATCTCTCCCGCATCACGCCAACGATCGGCGATTACGTCGTAGGCCAAGACCCGGTTCGCAAAAGCGGGCCGCACGCGCGGGTCGCGTACCTTGCCCTGCTCGTCCAGGATGTAGCGGCCCGTGGAGCCGCTGAAGGTCAGGATTTCGCTCTTCCCAAACGGCGCAGCACAGGCGGCATTGATGGGCCAGCGCTCGGCGCTGAAGGCCTCCTCTCCAGCGAGGTCGCGTGGGTCCTCCAGGACGGGCAAGTCCGCAAGGACCGTCCAACTCCCCGCCTCGGGAGAATACCGATAGGCATCGGTGAACATCTCAAAGCGCGGATCGCCTTCAGGGCTCGTACTGGTTTGGGAACCAGAGAACAGGTAGATGCACGCTTCCCCTTCAGGATCATCCTGGACGGCCGTGACCATCTTGAGCCGCGCCGGCCCCGGGTGCTCTGGCAGCGCCACCCAACCGAGCTCCAATCGATCCAGGTCAAGCTTCCAAAACCCACCCGCCAGATCGGTCTCGCTCTTGGTTGACTTCCCACCGAACACGTAGACAACGCTTCCCAAAGCTTCAGCTGAGCCGAAGGCGCTGAGGGTTGGAAGCTCGGGGAGGTCCTCGAAGACAACACGCTGCTCAGCGGAGTCCCAGGCCATGAGAAAGGCATCGCCATACACGGCCTCGGCATCCGAGCCACCCACGACAACGACGCCCTTGGGTGTCGAGGCGCAGGCTGAGTAGGCCAGGGGTCGCGGCAGGGTCTGTTCATTGCGCCATGTATCGGCCCCCGGCAGGAGCACGAAGATGCGGTCGTGCCAGACCTTTGCTCCACCATCGACAAGGGGGGTGGGGAAGTTCGCGCCCCCGGCCACGATGAGAGCCTCACCATGGGTCCCGGCTAGCGGACCACCTAACCCGAGCGGGTCGAGAAGATCCGGCAGCAAGGTGAAAGCAAGGGGAGAAGCGTCGCGCTCTTGCGCGCGACCGGCTGCGGCACCGAGTAACGCCAGAAATAGCGTGAGGCCCTTCGCCCACCTAGCCCTCATCCAATAGCTCCTCCCGCATCGCGATGACGGCTTCACCGGACAGGGCCTTCCAAGGTAGGCGCGGCGGGCCGCAGTCCTCGCCCATCACGGCCATGGCTGCCTTGATTGCATTGTGACCGCCGTGCTTGAGGATCTGGTGCACCATGCGCGTCGCCACGAGCTGATGCTCCTGAGCCTGTTGCAGGTCGCCGCCCCCAAGGGCATCGATCACCCGACGGTAGTAGGGACCCATGAAGTTGAAAGTACTCCCGACGGCACCTGCGGCACCCATGCTTAGGCCGGCGAGCAGCATCTCGTCCGAACCGAAGAGGACGTTGTAGCGCCGCTGGCCGTGCCGGATGCAGCACAGCAGGTCATCGAACTCAAACGAGCTGAACTTCAGACCTGCCAAGCTGGGCAGAGCCTCATCAGCCTGCTCAAGCAGGTCCACCATGCGCAGGCCAACCCCTGTGAGCCGGGGGATGTGGTAGTAGTACAGCGGCATGTCGGGAGCTGCGTCAGCAACGTCCTTGAGGCAATTCACCAGCCCAGCGATCGACCCGATGGAAAAATAGGACGGGGGTACGAGTGCGATGGCATCCGCACCCACTTTCTGTGCATGAGCCGCCAGAGTGCGTGCGTCGGTCAGGCTGTTATGCCCCACATGGACGACCGTGGGCACGCGTCCTGCCCCGGCCTCGATATAGGCCTCCGAGACGGCCATGCGTTCGTCCACGGTGAGCGAGGGGCTCTCCCCTGTGCTGCCACACAGAAAGAGGCCGCCGGCTCCCTGGCCGAGCACGAAATTGCAGACCGCAGGGATGCGCCCGAGGTCCAGGGACCCGTCGTTCATCATCGGGGTGAAGGCGGCCGCCACCAGCCCCGAGAGCAAGTGCTCTCTGTGCTCGGCTTGCCGTGCTTCAGTCACGGAGGCCCGCCCTCTTGTCCAACTCATCGAGAGTGAAGCGTGCACTCAGGATGTAAGGCTGTTCGCCCTCATCCCAGTGGCCATAGGTGGTCACGACGAAGGTCCCATCGGGGAGCACGTCGACGCCGGGATAGGTGGTGTCCCAGCGGTTCTTGTTGTCCTTGAAGCGTATGCGGTACTGGCCTTCGCGCCCCTGAACGATGTCGTCATAGGTGCCCACCCAACCGACCCAGTCCCCCTTGGTCGGACTGTCATGGGTCGTGTCGCGGAAGGAGATGAAGAGCCGCCCGTCGGGGCCATAGGCCATCGTGTGCCGATCGCCCGTCAGACTTGCGGGCAACTCGCGCGGGGGCGACCACGTTTGGCCTTCGTCATCGGAGAAGATCACGTAGCCGTTGCGCGTCCGACTGTTCTCCCGCAGCAACACAGCCAGACTCTTGCCATCCGGCGAGCGGGCACAACCGGGCTCGCACAGGTGCAGGTCTGATCCTGACCACACGGTGCCAGGTTCGGACCAGGTCAGACCGCCGTCATGGCTGAAGGTCTGATAGAGGGTGAAGACGCGCGGATTGGCCGCCTGGTTCTTGGACGCGATGAATCGTCCGTCGTCGTGAAACATGGCCAGGTAGGTCCCATCACGCAGGCGCTCCACGAAGCCCATGACCACAATGCCCCCCCACTCTCCCACCGGTTGCAGTTCCGACCAGGAAGAACCATCGTCCTCACTCACCGCCAACCGCGCGGGGTACAGCCCGGACCACACGATCAGACGCTTCGCTCCGCTCTTGGGGTCAATCACACGATGGATCGTGGGTACCTCCCGGCTGGTAGCCCAATTCTCAGGTGTCGGTAGGCGATCGGACCAGGTACGGCCACCATCGGTCGAACGCTTATAAACGATCGGTCCTCGTCCGTGGCCTTTGGGATAAACCGCCAAGATGGTCTTCCCGTCCTCCAGTAACTGAGTGCTCACGTGTCCGAGATACTGACCCTCTTCTCTGTCCACGACCACATGCCGTCCCTCGTCACCGTCCAAGTCCACCAAGGGGATGCTGTAGCCACGAGTCGGCAGGATCTCTTCCATCATGGCCATGGTGAAGCGCACGCTGGCCACCACAGGGTCTTGGCTTATTTTCAGCCGACAGGCAGCAGTGGAGAGGAAAACTCCATCATCCAAGGCCTCCAATTGCGTGGGCGATGCGGCGAGCGGGTCCCCTCGGTGATCGACGAGGCGACAGGTGAACTGGCCCTCGCGCCCGTTCGCAAGGTCGTCCAGGGTTCCGACCCAGGCCACATGGTCACCGTTGGTCGGACTGGCCGGATGTGTGTCCCGAAAGGTGATAAGCAGTCGGTCATCAGCGAGGAAGAGCCCCGCATGATTGTCCCCACCCAAAGCGCGTGTCACGTCCAACAGGGGTGATGCCTTGGCGTCGCTCTCGCTGGTGATACGCGCTCGGGTCGTGGGCTCGTGGGTGGTCTGACCGAAGATCACCAACTTGTTGCCTCCGCCTGCTGCCTGCACAATCTGCTTCGAGCCAGAGTGCCCCTCCGGTGGCCCGCCCCACTCACTGATCACTTCGAGCACGTCCGCACGCCGGGACAGATCCAGCCAGGGCGTCTTGACGCTACGGGAGGCCTCATCGTCCAGCCCGCACCCACATGCAGGTGCAGGCATCCCACCCAGCGCAACAAGAAGGCAAGCTGCCGACAGAGCATGCGAGTGGACTATTTTCATGGGTGCATCCTAATCTTCTCGCCATTTTGTGTGACTTGGTTAATCATCGCCCCGCAAGGCATTCCAAATCCACCCAGCCAAGCTCCACCCATGAAAAAACCTCTCCTGTTCCTCAGCCTAGGCCTCATGGCAGGCCTGCTCTTGTCGGCATCCATCACCACACCCGCGCACATCCAAGACAACGAAAGGCCCGGCCCCGAACACAAGTTCCTCGCAGGCATGGTCGGGGAATTCGAGTCACACAATTCCATTTGGCTCACACCTGGAACCAAGCCCATGATGACCGAAGGGAAATCCACGTCTAAGATGATAATGGATGGGCGTTTCCTGTTCTCGCATTCACAGATGCCAGAGCTCAAGCATGAGTCCTTCGCCATCATCGGATACCACCGTAACCGCAAGGTTTACACCATGTTTTCCATCGACAACCAGGGGTGTGAGATGGACTACTTTGAAGGCAAGAGAAAGGGAAAAGGAGCCCTCGTGCTCAAGGATCCGTCAGGGTTCGTCCAAGTGACGATGACGCCGACAAAGAAAGGGAAATCAAATACAGAGATCGTGATCCTTGCCGGCGATGAACCCTATGTCCTTGTCAGTACGGACTCAGTGCGCACTGAGGTCGCCGACGAAGACGACTGATCGTCGATTACCTGATCCGTATCAGGTAAAGGCTAGAGTTCCAGATCGAACCCAACCGACGGCGTCACGTCGAATCCGCCACCTCCGCTAGCTCCCAGGAGCGCACAGAACTCGAACCGCCTTCCCACCAGGGCTGACCAGGTTCCTGGGGGGACACGCAGTAACGCCTGTATGCGGCCATCCGTGTTGAGTGCCCCCGCAGAGCGCAAAAACTTGGGGTCATTCCCGTTTGTGGTCCAGGTGAAGGCGAAGAAGGAGTCCCGGTTTAGAGGGACATGCACGCCGCCGTAGTCGAAGCCTGGTACGGATCCTGAGTGGCTCCCAAGAACGCGGTACGGCCGCCCGGCGTCCGGTGTGCCTCTATTTATGATGAACGGCACGCGCCCCCCCGTCGCCGCACTCACCGCCCTCATGCCCACGTGCAGCTCACTCAGAGGCGACGTCTCCAGGGCGATGATGGGGCGCAGCAGAACCGAACGCGGCCCCTTTGCCCCTACCGCCACCTGGAATGCCCCGCGACCAGGGGTTGTGGTCGCCACCAGGTCCAGGCTGTAGGTGCCGTCGCCATTGTCCGTCACGGACCCGGGGACTGCCGTTGCGGGGCCCGGATTGACTTGCCGCACCGTTACCTGATCTCCACCCACCCCCAGAGGATTGCCGTCCACGTCCACGAGCTGAATGCGCACGCTCGCCCTGGATTTGCCGTCAGCCACCAGCAGTTCACGATCCACCTGGACCTTTGACAGGTAGTGGTCCGGCAGACCCACCATGCCCGCGCGCCACGCGTTGTAGCGCGAGGTGAGCTCAACAACAGGGTCCGGATCTGTGGGACCCTTGCCCTTGAAGACCTTCTCCAGATAGTAGTTGCCGCTGGCACAACCCTCCGACTTGTTGCAGATGCCGTCTACATCCCCGGGGCGTGCCAGCACGATAAAGGAGGTGTACGCGGAGTGGGTGAAGTTGGGAGGAGGGGAGCCGCAGCCGGGCGGATTCGAACCACTGCAGGAACAGCGTCCATCACCACCCCACAATCTTGCAGTCTCCATGGCCTCCATGACCCGCTGCCCCAAATCTCCAGTGGACGCCCGCAGGGTCTTCTCGGTCTCGAGAACAACGGCATCCCCTGCAAGCACGTTGCCTTGGATCGCGTAGACCAGGTCACCAACCTGACCGGTGACTCCATAGCGGGCCAACCCCGCTTTGTCGCCGGTGAAGGTTATCGGCGGACCATCCACCGTGACGATTCCATACTGCCGGCTCTGATGGAATCCATCCTGCACAGAGAGCCTGTCGAGGATGCGGGCGGGCAAGAGCCCGCTATGGATGCCCGCCCAGATCGTCATGCGATTGCCCCCGAGGGTGTCCACCATGGACTGGGCTACACCGCCCCCTCGCTCCACCACTATCACCGGCAACCAGAGCTTGAGAGGGAACTTGTTTCCAATGCAGGTGGCTGAGGCCACACAGACCTCTCCTGTCTTGGTGTTGAGGACCACAAGCGACCACGTGGCGAGCGCCGGTGAGGCCAGAACAAGCAGCCCCGCAAATAACGCACTCAAGCGTCGCCGAAACGCGCGAATGCAGAAACTCTCAAACAAGGAGGCCATCAGGACCTCATTGTACCGGGGTCAGCGCAGACGCGGTTGGAGATTGCTCGGTCCGGCTGAGTCAGTCTCCATCCGAGCCGCCCTCACTGATGCAGAACAGGTCGCTCTGGCCTCGCAATAGGAGGTGGCCCTGGACCGCAATCGGCGAAGAGACGAAGAACTGGTCGGAGAGGGTGTTGGTCCCCAGCAACTTGAACTCCTCACCCAATGCGACCATGTGCACGTCACCCTCTTCGGTAGCTACGTAGAGCACGTTCCCGGCAGCCAGCGGTGAGGCTTTGAGGTCTGTTCCACGCGGTAGACGCTCCTCGAGGTAGAACGCCTTCCCACTGGTGGCATCGAAGCAGCTGATCTTCCCGCCGTCCTGCACGCAGTAGTAGCGGCCCTCATGCAACACCGGCGAAGCCGTGTAGGAGGCGCCCCGAGTGGAGCTCCATGCAATCGGTGAGACGTCCGCATCGGTAATGTCGCCCTTGCCACCCAGGCGGATGGCCTGCAGGTTGGGCTCTCGATAGCCCGACATGACGAGCACCAGGTCTTCATGACGCACTACGGTCGGAATCGCGTTCAACCCGATCCCGCCGCATTGCCAGAGCTCCTTCCCTCCATGCAACTCGTAGGAGCGGGTCCGGGTGGTCCCGGCGACAATCACCTGCCAGACCCCGTCGTACTCGGTCACCAAAGGGGTAGACCAGGTCGAGGGCTCATCGCGCTCATGCTGCCACTTGACCTCGCCCGTCTTGGAGTCCAGCGCCAGCATGAACGAGTCGGCCTCGTGGTCAAACACGTGCACATAGACGCCGCCGTGGAGGGCGGGGTTGGCCCCCTCTCCGAACTGACGTCTCATCTGGAGCTCAACACCGGGGTCGCGCTCCCAAAGCAACTCGCCGTCCATGTCGTAGCAGTAGATCCCCTGAGAGCCGAAGGAGCAGATCAGGGCCGTCCCGTCTGTCACGGGCGATATGGAGGCATGACTTCCGTAGGTGCGGTGATAACCCTCGTGAGGTTTGGCTTCACGAGCCTTCTTGCGCCAGATCTCCTTGCCGGTCTCCAAGTCCAGACATAAGACAAGGAACGCCGTATTGACGGTTGCGGATCCGCGCGGGCCGCCACGGCCAAAGGAACTCCCACGCCCACGCGCTGCGCCATCGTCCTCGGGCTCTGCAGCCTCCTCCAATGGAACGGCAGTCGTCAGGTAGATGCGATCGCCCCAAACAACGGGTGTTGAAAAGCCGCGCCCAGGAATGGCTGCTCGCCAACGCACGTTCTCTTCATCCGACCAACCCGTAGGGGCTGCGGACTTCGCGACGCCCGTTCCTCCTGGGCCACGCCATGTGGGCCAGTTGTCCGTATCGGAGGCCTGGGCTCCACTGAGAAACAGGATCGCGGGCAACATCGTGGCCGCCACGTGAACGGGTCTAGCGAGACGTCGTCTCTTCACACTTGTCCCTTCCATTGGTTGGGTTGACTCATGCGTGAGGCCACAGACCCCAAGCCGCATTCTACTGCTTGACTGCAAAGGTCCCCAAATCTGTCTGCGTCAACTGTCCGCGATCGCTGGGATTGTGAGCGAATCGCATGCCTATTTCATCTTGGGACAAGGAGAGGGTTGAGCGCCCGGGCTTGGCAGATGCGCTACCTGTATGTTAGCGGGATATCCGTGTTCTTGCCCAAACGGAGGGGTTCGCCTTTGAATTTCCGGATAGGGCAACGCTCGCAGGGATGCCACAGAGCCTCCAGCCCTAGAGCCAAGCCCCATACAACTCCGGGCGCCGATCCCTGATGAAGAGCTTCTTTCCGTGAGAAGCTCCAATCTGGGATAAATCCAGCTCGGCGTGCAGCACGTCAGCGCATCCCGCTTGGGCGCGCGCCACGACACGCCCGGCGGGATCGCAGATGAAGCTCTCCCCTGCAAACGTCAACTTCTCCTCTTTGCCCACCCTATTACATAGGGCGGTGAAGACGCCGTTTTGAAAGGCGGCGACTTGCATCTCCGCTTCATAGAGACCATCGGGCCATTCCCCCACCGCTCCCGCCTGCGGCACGAAGATCACCTCAGCACCTCCGAGAGTCAGGGCTCGAAGGTATTCGGGGAAATGGCGGTCGTAACAGATGGCAACGCCGAACTTACCGAACCGGGTGTCGTAGACGGGCGCGCCCTGATCCCCGGGGTCGTAGTAGCCCTGCTCGTGGAAGTGCTGGTATTCGGTGATGTGCACCATGCGTGTGCAGCCCAACAATTGACCGTCAGCATCGATTACAGGGGACGTGTCGTAGGCGTAGTCCCCATCACGCTCATACAGGTTCAGGATCACGACTACGCCGTGCTCAGCGGCCAACGCTTGGAAGGCCTCTGTCATCGGGCCTGGAATCGTCTCGGCCAGCTCACGGACGTCAGCGACCTTGGCCTGCTCGCGTGCCGGGACCTGCGGGTAGAAGGGTTCGAAGGCCAGCTCGGCAAAGCAGATTACCTGCGCTCCGGCTTGCGCAGCCTGTCGGGCCGCCTCCAGACCTCGTGCGAGGTTCTGCACAACATCGGGGCCAGCGGGTTGCTGAATCAAGGCAATATTCATCGTGAGAAGAATAGCAACGGTTCACCCTGAGGAGGGATGGTCCTCACGCCGCATTACCAGAAGCCGGGATAACCGTTCCGCGCCCTTGGCGGCCCTACTGAAACAGCACCGACAGACCGTCGGTGAAGTTCGAGCTCGCTCCGTCTTTGAACCAGGCCTGAAAGTGCCAGGTTTCGCCGGGCAGAACCGACTGGTTGCGCCACACCGGCAATGCCGTCAGGTCCACATTGATGGTAAAGGCCCCGGCGCCACCGCTGCTTTGCAGCTGCTTGCTGAAGCGCCCGATCTTACCACTCAGACAGAGGGTTCCTTGGCTGCCCCCCGGGTTGGGATTGAATCCCTGGGTCTGACCACACAGGAAGTACCCGAACTCATTGGTGGGCATGGCGCTTGCTGTGAGCGTAAGCGAATTGGCTGTTACGACTTTTCGCCCCCACCCGCTCATGATCGCGGAGAGCCCTGAGGAATTGATGTTTGCAGGCGAACAGTAGTTCGTCCCTACAGGCCCATCACCTCCTGACCAATCCCAGGACAATACGTCGTGGGTCTCTGCCGCGCCCCCGGTTGCCGCGCTGAATCCCACATACGCTGTGCCCCCCGCCATCAGGTTCAGCCCGCCAACGCTATTGCCAGACACGTAGGTCCCACCGGTCGTGAAATCCCATGGCGCGGAAATGAGTGGGGTAACAAGGTCATCCACGAAGACCTCAAGAACCAGACCGTCATATGCGACAATGGCCGTATGCACGTTGCCATCGCTCATGGTTGACGACACCGACGACATTCCGATTGAGAAATCCTCTGGGTACCTGTTTGCGGAAGTACTGCAGGTATGGATGCTGACATGGTTGTCCGATGGATCTCCAAGGCCCGAGTTCCAGGTGTCGAACTCTACGACGAGGCTGTTCTCAATGGACTGATTGCTGTTGAGCGCATAGCCCAGTCCCGAACCCGAATCCCCGATCGCACTCAATCCCTGGGCTGCATTATGGACTACAAACGCCATGCCATCGGCTCCACCACCGGTGGGCAGGTCGATTTGAAAGGTGAAGGTGCACGTGAACCCCGCCGCAACCTGGGTGGGCAGGTTGTAGAAGCACGAACCCACCTGGTTGTTTGCAGATGGAGTCAGACGCAGCACGGTCCCCGCCTGTGCGGCATTGGCATTGACGGTCAGTCCCGTCATGTTCGAGAAGTCCGGATAAGAAAAATCCTGTCCCGACCCCGTGACTGCAAGCAGCAAGGAGACCTGCGCGATCAAAGCAACTCGTGAGAAGACCATGTTGGCATCAAGTGTACCCCCCCCAGCCGATCTACCCACTCTTCCCCCCGCCATGGCCCATCTGCAACTCAGCAAGCAAGCTCCTTCTTGGAGGCCTCCTTGCCAACACCCCTTCCATGGTCGCGCCATGTAAGCGACCGGGTGCTGTACCATCCTTCCGTGACTGCCCCTGTACGCCACCTACCCGATGTGCCCTTTCCGGCCTATGCCTACGTGCCCGGGGCCGCGCCCCATCCGACCCGTGACCCCGAAGGCCATTCCTATCAGACCGAGCCGGAAGATGCGGTAGAGGCGTGCCCTCCCGACAAGTGGAGATCCTGCGGCCCGTATCTCTTCGGAGTAGACCTCTACAATGCCGGCTACCTGTGGGAAGCCCATGAGGCCTGGGAGTCGCTCTGGCACGTGTCCAAGCACGATCTGCCCCAGGCGCAATTCATCCAGGGCCTTATCCAGTGTACGGCTGCCACGCTCAAGGTCCGCATGGAGCAACCAGTTGGCGTGGAGAAGCTCGGCACTCAAGGCACGGAGCGCATGGAGACAACAGCATTGGCTGTGGCTCCACACTACATGGGCTTGAATATTCCCTCGTTCATTGGGGACTTTCGGAAGTTTGTCGCCGGATCACCGACAAGCGCTGAGACCCGCCCGATGATCATCCTTGAGGACTAGGGCCCGAAGGCGGGCGGCGGAAGTCATCAGCCGAACAGGTCCGCGTAGGCTTCCGCATGAAAGCCCACCACGACCGTGCTTCCGGTTCTCACGGTCGGCGCGCGCAGATTCCCCGATGGGCCCAAGACCGCGGCCTCGAAAGTCTCGTCGCTGGCTTTGACAGAGCGCATGTCAAATTCCTGCACCTTCTTGCCCTTGCAAGCCAGGACACGCCGTGCTCCTTTGAATATCGGCTCCAGCTCACCCGATCCAAACCGTTTCTTTCGGGCATCCACCACCCCACGGATGGTCGTGCCGACGCCCTCGAGAGCCGCATCGGCGCGTTTGCAACTCGTTCAGCTCCCGCGGTGGTAATAGAAGTCGATGCGCTTGGCCATGCTCCCACTCTATCCTTCGGAATCGCGTCACCCTACGCCCCGCTCGTCATTCCGGCCATGCTTGCGAGGAAGGGATTTCCTGGTGAGGAAGACTGAACCTCAGTTGATCATGCCAGCAATCCCCTTCGAGAAGCGCGAGGGGTTCATACCGGCGCGGTGCCAATACTGAAAGCGCCACGTGTTGCCGTTGCACAGCGCTCCCCCGATGGCGGGCACGCCGCCGCCGGGAGCGGAGGCCGCATTCAACAGGTCGACGCTGAAGGTCCCCGAGCCACTGATTGCTCCGGCATCCTTGGTGTAGCGACCAATCGTCGAACCAGCGAGGCACAATTCAGAGACGCCCGTTGGGCTCACGGCCATCGTCCCCAGTCCCACAAGGGGGTAGGTGAACTGGCCCGTGAAGCTCGTGCTCAGGCCGAGGGTGATCGAGCCACCTGAACAGTCGCAGGTGCTCAGGCTCACGTCGCCAACGTTGTTGGGGTCGGTATCACAGAAAACAATCCCGCAATTGCCGCCACCGCCGATCGTGGCCTGCCACCATATGGACTGGTTGTTGGAGAGGTCACGGCCGTAGCCCAGGATCAGCGAACCGTCTGGAGAGATAGAGGTTGCATTGTGCAGCTCATAACCTGCCACGTTCGCAGCCCCCGCAGCCTGTAGGTAGGCCTTGAGATCCTGCAAGCCACCGGTTGGAGTCCAGATGGTCGCAACAAAGGGGAAGGGGAAGAAGCGGAAGCCTCCGACAACCACCTGCCCGTCGTCGCTTACTGCACTGGCCCAGCCTGCATCAAACCCTCCTGACGAACCGGAGAGCGGACCAAAATTGGTAGTTCCGCCGACAGCATCCCACACAAAGCCGGCCTGGTTCTCCGAACCAACCACGTACTGGGCGCCGGCGCTCATCCCGTTCACCTCGCCCGCACCCGAAGGGTTGCTTGCAGAGACGAGAATCAGCTGCTCGGTCACGGTGGGGTAGTTCGTCACATCCCATACTGCGGCGCGTCGAGATCCGTTGGACGCCTCGTCGAAACCACCGACGAAGTTCCCATCGCGCGAAATTCCGCTGGCACGTGAACTAAACGGGCCTAGCTGGGGCAAGACAGCCATTCCCCCGACAGGGGTCCAGTAGAATGCTGCCGCCTGACCGGCGTTGACCCACGCGAGGCCGACCGCGGCGTTGCCGCTGCCGGAGAGGCCATAGGCCGTGCTTGTGCTACTCCCCGAGCTGCCGCCGATCCCTCCAAGTGAAGTCCAGCTGCCGTTCTTCCAGATTCCGGCCACGCTCTGACCCCCGGAAATCATGTCTCCGAGCAGAGTCGTACCGTCATCGGATACGCCCACGCCACCCGTGGCTCCGAGCGCCTGATAGCCACCGGCCACCGTCCAAAGGAACGCGCCCTGGCTGTCTGCTCCCGCTACCGCTGAACCATCGGAGCCCATGCCCCACGCTTGGCCACCGCCAAGGGGATTGAACGTCGCCTGGAACGCTGTCGCGCTGGTACAGGTGAGAGCCAAGGCGAAAACGAGGCGAATGGAGTTCTTCATCGGAGGTAGTGGGCAGCCAAGAGGGGGGAATGGCCAAATCGGGAATTGCGAAATGCGACATCCCTGCCCGAAAGCCTATCACAGGGGCTGCGAGCCGCCAATGAGAGCGGCCTGGCATGGCGCACATCTCCTTCAGCAGCCCTGCTACCCGATGGTCCCGCGAATCGGGAAGGCCTAGGCTCTAGCCCATCATGAAGAACCTTGAACTGTCAACCGCTCTCGCAATGGCCTGCTTGCTCACTGGCTGCCAGGCAACGGTTCAGGTTGTCGACCAACGCCCGGGCCTCATGTCGGATGCTCAAGCATCAGCTGGGCAGTGGATCGGTAGCATGCCAAAGAAGGGAACCTTGCACATGGGGTCCGCCGTCGCGATTGGCCCTGATCGCCTCCTGACCAATGCTCATGTGTGGGCACCTGACAATCCCTGGTGGGGTGCCGACTTGCCAGCCGAGCAGAAGATGTACCTCTTTGAACGGGGCGTGAAGAGCCAAACCCTGATCAACGAGAAGCCCGTAGAGGTTGAGGTTTCTGACCGCATCAGAGGATCAGCGTTCCGGCTCATTGCCTCAGGGATGTCGGCCCTTGAGTTTGATTCAGAGGGAACACCAACTTACGCCTCCATAAGGAAGTGTGATTGGGCAGTCATCGAAACAGACTCTCCATCCTGGAGACCTGAAGAAGTGGCTGTCATTCACCCGCCGGCCATGGATCCTGATTGGTTGCTCCCCGAGGGTGTGGAACTGTTCATCCTTGGATACTCGCCCATTTTCGAGGGGACTCCGCTTGGAGGGAGGGGCGATTCGGCGGACTCAGGCATCCCAAGAAAAACCAGTGATCTCATCACTTTCATCCGCGGGGGGCCCTACACCATAAGGGGCCGGTCTGAACTCTCAGATGAAGGTTGGTCCGTGACCTACCCGCATGAATGGCCACAACCGAGCGGACATTCAGGTGGCGGCGTCTTCCTGTGGAATGAGAAGGCGCAGAGACCAGAACTCGTCGGGGTCTTTCACACGTGGGATCAAGCAACAATCACCACAACCAAGGAGTTCTCGCTCTTCGGGAGTTCTAGCCTCTTGGTGCAGAGCACCTCTAAGGAGAAGGTCCGCTCGTTGACCTTCTCCCCCATATCGGGCGCCTGTCAAGCTCTGGGCCTGCATCGCGACTGAACTCCGAGAGGCGTCCATCGCGCAGGCAGACCACCTCGACACTTAGGCCTGATTGGGGCACCTGAGGCCCCTGGAAGGTTGGTTATTCCAAGCCAAGGGTCGCATGGCCCAAGTTGTATGAATACCGGCCCGGTCCACAATAAGGGGGAACGAAGCAAAGCCCTGGTGGCACCTGAGACTCTGGACCGGATTGATGAGGGGATCCTTGAAGTCAGACGCCACCAGGGCAACCTCTCTCCGCAGAACGACCCACATGAGCACACTCCTGACCTATCTGGCCCTGATGACTACTGGCGCCTGGGCTCTTGAGTCCCTGTTCTTCTTTGTTCAGTGGCGGGCCATGGATCGTGAGAGCCTCTAGAGGTCGCTCCAGCTGATACCTACCCGGTCCCGTTGGGTGCGGCCTTGAATTGGCGCTGGCCTGCCTACCTTTGGGAGCGTACAAAGTGGGCAAGCTCTGCCACCATGGCACCCACATCCTGCTGATTCTCCAAGGGAGGAGATCAATGAACCGCATTCTAATGGCTCTCGCCGCACTGACGGCTTCCTGTTCCGCTCCCTCGGTGAGCGTAATGCCCTTCGTGGCAAGCAGCTCCCTTGACGGCTCGGTGGCCTCCTCGGGAGGGGGCATTTCTGCCTCGACAGATCTGGGCTCTCTGGGAGTCGGGGATGCGGAGGTGGGCTTCGGTGGTCGCGTCGATCTTGTCGGGCCCAGCTCTCAATGGAGCATCACCCATGGGTCGAGCAGCTTCGATGGCAGTGGCCTTCTGGATGCTGCCCTTGATCTGGGTGGATTCGAATTCGAGGCGGCACTACCGGCCACCATGAGCATGGACATGGGAGTGACGAGCTTGCTCTGGACCAAGAACTTCGGGATTGGAGATACGGCCCACTTCGGCATCGGGTTTGGACTCTCCGCTCTTGGCATTGCCGCCAAGATAGAAGGTGAGGTGGACGACGGAACGGGAATGGGGACGACGGTCACGGAGACCGGAAATATGGACGAGACCCTCCCCATCCCTCTACTAGGCCTGCGCCTTGGGGGCGACATCGGCCCGGTGCGGGTCGAGGCTACCTATGCATTCCTGGAAGTGGACGTGGATGAAGGCAGCGTCTCGGTGACGGACATGGATATCTACGGCGGCCTGGACGTGCTCGGTGATGTGGGAACCCTGGTCATCGGCTACCGCGAGTTTGCTTTCGACGCGAGCTTCGAGGATGCCAGCGACTCCGCCAACCTGGACCTCCAATTGGGCGGACCCTACGTGGGCGTGCGCTTCGCCTTCTGAGGCAGGCCGCTCACTGGCGGGGAGGTCCGGGACAGTTGAGCCCGGACATCCCTAGCCCAACACTCGTCCAGGCCGGGCCAGGGGGCGGCGGGTCGCCAGCCCCCTCTCAGAATCCGTAGCCCACCGGTCCGTACCCGGGAACCGACACGTACCCTTGCGTATTGTCCGCATTGCTGTTGCCTGCACCCATCAGAGAGCTCCAGAAGTTGTCGCCCGAGGAGCCACCCCCCGAGTTTCTCGCTGATCCCGCGGCGTAGAGGTTCACGAGGGGATAGGGGCTCCCCTCCTGGCCCAAGTTGCCCTGAGCGTCAAACCAGTAGCGTCCCCCTTGGGCGGGAATCCCGAGCAAGGCGCTCAGGTACGAGACCTCCTGGTAGGTCAGTTGGCGTCCATTCATCCACAGGGGTTGATCGCCGGCTGACGCGTCAGCGGAAAGAGGTCCGAAGTCGTGCCCTGCATACATGAATCCCGAGGGCGGGAATCCTTCCCCCCCATAGAGACCACTGGTCGCGTCGTACCAGTACCGCCCCATTGCCGGAAAGCCGCCGTATGTCTGGTGGAAAGCCTGCAGGTCCTGATCTGTGAGGTAATAGCCGTTGATGACCACCTCGCCTGTTTCAGGTGTGCTGTAGGAGTCGACCGTTCCGTATTCGCCCGCGACGCAGGAACAGGAGACGCTTGCGAGGGAGATTGTGAGGATATGGAGGAGATGTTTCATCGTATGCCCGTCTTGTTCTGGAGATGAGGATCAAGGCCAACCCGATGGTGGACTGAAACTTGGAACGGGAGATCGACGCGACCGTAACCACAAGATCCGGAAATTCCCTGTGCCGAGAGTCGCCCTGCGCGAGCTGGTGCCACAGTCGCCTCGACGGTCGCTTTCACGTCATTTGCCACCGCAGCCCGGCCCGGGAGAATCCCCCTGGACCAGGCCGCAATGATCGAACAGCCGAGTAGTTCCCGGATGTAACGAGCTCGAAAGGCGAGTGCGAACTTCGCTCTTCACATGTCCAGCCACAAGGCCATGTTTATGTCGGAATACACGACGCTCTCGAAGAAAGGTGCGCTATCGGTAGCCGAGATCTTGGGAGCGGGAGAGTTGTTCTTCACGGGGTGATCGTTGACTTGCATGACGGTGGACTCCGAAGGGAAGATCATGTCGCTGGTGAACTGTAGGATCCCCGTTCCTGGGGATGCCCCATTGGGGTCGACGATGCAATTGGCCGTGAAGTGCAAGGTGTCCCCTCTCAGGTCGAGGTCCGCCGCGGATACAGCCTTGTCATGGAACCCGCGCCTCATCCAGAGGAAGTCGTTGACTTCAAGAAACGCGTCCTCCCAGGGCAGTGTGAAGGCACTTCCCCAGAAAGCTGTCAAGCGATAGGACCCGTCCTTGGGGTTGGGATTGCCGGTGAGGCAGGTGAACACAACGATGTTGTTGTCGGTCGCGATGACAGGGTGGTGCTGCTCCACCTTGCTGCCCGTGTTGCTCTGGTTGCCCTGGTAGACCATGTGGATGCTCCCCTTCCCCTTCGAGTGGGCAAAGGGATTGGCTCGGCAGACCACGACATCCTGCTGAGTGTACTCGGTTCCGTGATAGGCCATCAGCCAGGTCTGGTTCACTCGGTCGAAGACCATGCTCGGATGACCGCAGTCCGCATGCACCCGGTCAAGCTCCCCGTGCCTGCCGGTCACCTGGAAATTGTAGTCGATTGGGAAGCTCGCCCCGTGATCCAGGGAGTACCCCAAGTAGATTGAGTTGTCTGGCGCGTACGGAGAAAGCCACTCAGGGTAGGTGTAGGCAACCCCCACAATGTAGTCGGTGCCTTTGGGATTTGGCATGACGGCCACGCTGGTGTGGGCATCATTCATCGTCTGAAGGGGGGGAATGAAGGGTTGGATAGGAAGAACCCGCGTGCAAGTCTCGCTGGTTCCGATTGTGGGCCAAGTCGTGGTGGAGGAACCACTCAAGACCCCAACGAACGCCTTCTCATTGCCTCTCTTATCGAATTCTGTCCCGGCAATACACACGAATACCCGGTCGTCCAGCGCCGGGGTGGAAATGTCGTAGGCCAGATCCAGCGAAATGTGACGGATGAAGAAAATCTGCCCCGTCAGACTCTCCACCCCGCCCATGAAGAGAGTCGTCCACGTCTGACCGTGGTCGAGTGACCGCTGGACAGAAACCAACTGGCCAGTGCTGCCGAATGCGGTGGCTTGAATGAGGGCACCACTGTCATCGTAGGCTTGGTCGCAGTAACCACCCCAGCCCGCGGGGGTGTCGGGGTCGTCCTGGGCCAGTGCTGGGAAGCACAGGGCGGGCGTCAGAGCGATCAGAAGTAAAAAGGAGCGTAGGAAGGGCGCGAGAGTAGCTTTGTGTTGCATGATCAGATTGGTGGTTCAGGGGTGACCGCAGAAAGCGGGAGGGGCCAGCAGGCCGCCAATTCCCTCAACGATGTGGAGGTCTGGCAGCAACCGGCCCCCTGCGGTTTTCTCCCCCCCCCACACCCCATGGCTCGTTTCCAGCTAATCAGGTGGCCCCCCCTGACACCTGCCGTCCGCGCTGAAGAGGCCAGGGACGGGTGCAGCCCATTGTGTCGCCCGACCACGGGTGGGGTGTTATCCTCCTAGGCGCCCCATGGCAGGAGAAAAAAACCCTGGACGACGCTGACACAAACTCCGAGGACGAAGCGAGCCTCCTGCGCCGCTGGCAGGACACGGGTGATACCCAAGCCCTCGATCAGCTGCTGCGCGTTGAGATCTTGCACCTCAAGACCCGGCTGCGCGCCAAGCGCGTCGATCGTGCGAGTATGGGTGCCTCCGACTTTGCCGACGAAGTGGTCCTCAAGCTTCTGCGGCAGGAACCCGCCCCCCACTTCGACTCCCCAGCGGCCCTACGGGGGTACCTGTTCCGGGCGGCACGGAATCTGCTCATCGATCGCTTGCGAGTGCGGCGCGGCGACACCGTACGCCTGGACGGGACCTCCACGCCCGTCCTCCACAACATGCTCGCCGCCAGCAAGGGACCCGATGCGCTAGAACTGGAAGAGCGACGCAACGCCTTGGAGGTCGGCCTCAATCTGCTCAGCGAGGACGACCGCAAGGTTCTCCGGCTGACCTATCTGGAGGAAAAGGACGGGCCCGAGGTCGCCCAGGAGTTGAACATAGCGCCCGAGGCCCTGCGCATGCGTCTGGTCCGGGCCCGTCGCCGGCTCGGCAAGCTCCTCGTCGACTGGCAGGACGTGGTCGCCTAGAGCTCTTGCGAGCCGGGGGCCTGTGCCGCGGATAGTGCTTGCGGCTTGTGATGGCTCCTCGGGCAGAGAGCCCTACATCGGATAGCGAGGACCAGGAGGTTCAAGTCCATTGCACCGAAACAGAAACTGCCCCCGCCAACCCCTCTCCTGGGTTGGCGGAGGCGAACTCTCCTCTTCGAGTGGCCCTTCTGGTCTCCACTCAGAACGAGAAGCCGATGACGAACCCCACTTGGCTGTGGTCAAGGTCCAGGTCGACGGCGCTGAAGTCGGCATCGGTCATGGTCAAGGTGCGCAGGTCGAGGCCCACGTAGAATTCCTCGGAGACGTCCACCAGCACACCCCCGTGGGCATAGAGTCCGGCCGACCCTTCCTTTGTGCTGAATCCCGTGACGCTGAGTTCGCCTTCGGAGTAGGACAGCCCCGCCCCGAGGTAGGGGCGTAGCACGCCCAGAGGTGAGAACTCATACCGCACTCCGCCGAAGAGCTCGCGCGTTTTCACGCTGGCCTGGGGCAGGAGGTCGTCGTTGTCCTTGGAGGAAGCAAAGCCCACTTCCCAACCCAGGACCCCGGGCGCCGACCGACAGTAGCTGAAAGAAAACGAGTCGTGCTCGTTCAGTGGTTTCCAGTCGTCGCTCAGGGTGCGTTCTCCGATGTTGAGCTCGACGCTCTGGGATTCGGGTCCGACTCCGCTGAATAGACCGCCATCCACTTCCTTGGCGGAGGACTCGCCATGGGAGGCTGATCCGGACGGGAGGCCTTCGGGCAAAGAGGGTCCCTTACCCGTACCGATGTTCACGGACGCGCAGGAAGCGAGGGAGGCAGGAGGATGAGGGAAGGAATATTCATGAGCGAGCCTGGGTAGGGAGTTCTTCTGGGGGGAGGGGATCGAGCGGGCGAAGCTCCGCGTTCCGCAGAAAGAACGGGCGATGGGCCGAGGTGTAACCGGGCTTTCGATCCATTCCTCGCGACCGATCGAGAAAGACAGATTGGCTTTTTTTTCGGTTGCAGCCGGGGTGCTGACCCGTTCGAGCCAGTACCTGGTCCCTCGAGGCCCCCTCCAACCACCTAGCGAGCCATACCCATGAAGCGCACCCTCCTCCAGAATCAACTCCACACGCTCTGCCCCTTGATGCTCACCTTGATGCTGGCTGCCTGCGGAGGCGGCGGTAGCAGCAGCAAGGCCACGGCCGCCGATACGATCTCGGGCACCCTCTCGGTTCTGGACGGCGGCCCCATCCTGGAGATGGAGCCCAACAACGATGCCAGTCAAGCCCAGTCATTGGGCGCCCTGTATCCCGGCTCGCAGACAACAGTCCTGGGAACGATGACGGACGGGGACGTGGACACTCTGGACGTGTTCCGCATTTCCGCCCCCACGCGCTCCTCGTTCCAGGTCACGCTGACGGCTTCGGATACGAGTGGCGCAACGGACTTCTTCTTCCTACTCGCGGACGCTGTCAGCTTGCAGGCCGTAGAGGTTTTTCAGGGCAGCAACTCGAACGTCGAGACCGGCACGTTTATCGCCCAAGGGGCGTTCTTCCTGGTGCTGATCAACAACTCGGGGTCGTCGGACTACGCCCTCTCGATTGGGGTTTCCAGCGCTCCAAGCCCTATTCCAGAGCGTGAAATCAATGACGCGCCTGGCCAGGCGGGATACCTGGGCGAGCTGGTCCTGGGAGACGCGCTCACAGTCAGTGGCAACCTGGGACAGGGCTCGGACATCAGCGACCGCTTTCTGGTCGCCCTGCCCCAAGCAGGCAATCTGGCCCTCCTTTTGGACTCCTTGTCGGCAACTTCCCAGGACTTCGACATCGAGGTCAACGACGCCACGGCGGATCTGTTCAATCCGGTCCTCCTCCAGCGCTTCGAGACGGCAGCCGATCCGGAAGTGGGTCAGGTTGCTTGCCCGGCGATGAGCCTCATCGAGGTGCGCGTCTATCCATTCAATGGGGCCACGGGACCCTACAGCTTGAGCCTGGCCATGACCTCCACGTCCAACGGTGCCGGGGGATCAGGTCCCGGCACGGGCTCTACCCACGACCTGTCCCAGATGAGTCGAGGGAACGTCACCTCCCAGTTGGCGAACCTGCGCGGCGAAGGCGCACGAAGCTTCTTTGAACGCCCCGCGCTGCGTTTCGTCCCCGGCGAGTTGCTCGTTGCGGGAACCTCGGACGCCGCTCTGCAGCAGGCCATCACCGAGCGCGGTGGAGTGCTGGCGGGCGAGGTGCCCGGCCAAGTGCGCCGGGTGCGCTTCCTTCTGCCCGCTTCCCTGGATGAGGTGCAACGGGAGCGCTACACCGTGGCCCTCGCGGCCTCGCTCGACGCCCACCCCGCCGTGCGCTATGCGGAGCTGAACCTCCTGCTGCAGCCCCTGATGGTGGACACCACCCCCAACGACCCCCTCTACAACTTTCAGTGGCACTACTCCCTGATCAACCTGCCCGCCGCGTGGGACATCACGACCGGCAGCAACTCGGTGATCGTCGCGGTGATCGATACGGGCACGACTCCCGGCGTCGATCTGGCCCCGCGCACCCTAGCCGGCTACGACCTGATCTCGGATCCGGCGATGGCTCGGGACGGAGACGGACCCGATCCCGATCCCACCGATGAGGGGGACTCCACTGGACCCCAGAACTCCAGCTTCCACGGTTCGCACGTGGCGGGCACAGTGGGCGCCAACACGAACGATGGCTTCGGCGCCGCGGGGGTCACCTGGTCCACGCGCATCATGCCCATCCGCGTTCTTGGAGTGGGAGGCGGCACGACCTTCGACATCGCCAGCGGCATCCGCTTCGCTGCGGGCCTGCCCAACTCCTCTGGAGCCCTCCCGCCCCAGTCGGCACACATCATCAACATGAGCCTGGGCGGCCCCGGGGTCAGCCAGACCATGCAGGACGCGGTGACGGACGCTCGCAATGCGGGCACCCTTGTAATCGCGGCAGCCGGAAACGCCAACAGCAGCGACCCCTTCTCCCCCGCGGTGCTGAATGGGGTCATCTCCGTGTCAGCGGTGGATGCGCAGGGCGTGAAGGCGCCCTACTCCAACTTCCACCCCACGGTGGACATTGCCGCTCCCGGGGGCGACATCGAGGTCGACCGCACGGGCGACGGGTATCCCGATGGCGTCCTGTCCTGCCGGCCCAACGACCGCTCCAACCCCACCGACTACGACGCCTACGAGTTCTACGAAGGCACCTCCATGGCGGCGCCCCACGTGGCGGGCGTAGCCGCTCTGCTGCTGGCGGCCGACCCTACCCTGAGCGTCCCTCAACTGGAGAACATCTTGCTCAGCACCACCACGGACCGGGGAGCCCCAGGCCGCGATGACGAGTATGGCGAGGGCCTGATCAACGCATTCGCCGCCGTACAGATGGCGGCAGGGGGGGGTGGCAACACTCCCGCCCTGGCTCTCTCGACAAGCAGCACCCTACTCAGCGCCTCCTCGCGGAACGAGTCGGTGCTGGTCTCGAACGTGGGGGGGGGGGCTGCTCCAGGTGAGTGGCGTCAACTCAAGCACCCAGAGCGGTGGATCCTGGCTGAGTGCCGTTGCGGTTCCAATCACCAACCCCACCTCAAGCGACACCTCCGCCATCGACATCCGCGTCGACCCCACGGGCTTGAACCAGGGAACGCACTTGGGATCGGTGCAGGTGCAATCGAACGGTGGGACCAAGACCATCGCCGTCTCCTTGGATCTCTCGGGTTCGGGTGGCGGAGGCACGCAGATGGTCTTTGTCCTGGCAGTGGAACTCACCACCATGCAGACCGTCGCCCAGATCACCGTCCAGTCCCCTGACAGCCTGAGCTATGGCTTCCCCAACCTGCCCGCTGGCACCTACCTGGTGGTCGCCGGCACCGATACGGATGGAGACGGCTTCATCCTTGACGAAGGCGAGCCCCTGAGCGGAGTGTACCCGTCCTTCGAGGCACCCATCGCCCTGTCGGTGACCGCCGACTCGACCCTGCGTTCTATCGACTTCCCCCTGCAAAGCCCCTTCTCGGGTTCGAGTGCGGGTTCCAACCCGTTTGCACGGTTGGAGTAGATCCGCGCAAGAGCGCGCGTTCCTCCGTGCCCGTTTGGGTGTGGACTGACGTGAGAACGGTAGAGCTCCCCCGGGCAGTGCGGCTCCGAGCTTCGGCCAGCCGTGCTCCCGGGGGAGCACCGTTGGGACATGAGGGCACCAGCTCTCAACCGTTCCTTGTCAGTTGCTACCTGATCGGACTCTGAGGCAAACCCGAGGCAAATCTCGGAGCCTATTCCCAAGCAGGCTCGCGTAAGTTCTTGATTGTTGTGGGTTTGCGCCAGTTCAGGTTGGAAGGTACATCGGATTTCTAATCCGATGTATGCCGATTCGACGCCTTGAGTGTCTTGTGGGTTTGGGTGTCTTCAACGAACATAAGACTGTCATGATATTGCTATACGGGATACTGATTGGTTGGCTAATTGGCGTAATCATCAATCAGGTAGCAGCCGGTGTCGTTTACGGTTTCTTCATGGGCTGGGTCTGGTGGTGCTGGCCATCGAAAAATGCAGACACGAAGCCAACTCCACCCGAAGATGGAGATGGAACTGCCCAGGGCAGAAGTGAATAACCGTCCTCATAGGGGCAAGAACAAGCTCGGAAAGGAGTATGCCCCCGATCGTACCTGCACCGATCTG
>PVBE010769907.1_pt1 | contig 26095 bp, 22 predicted proteins | sample 1631181 | NCBI WGS metagenome assembly PVBE01 (sample SAMN08397723, study PRJNA350692) | Marine metagenome, whole genome shotgun sequencing project. | isolation source: water | place: Pacific Ocean | collected 2012-04 | reverse complement strand
TACCAGGCCTTCCAAAAGGCGGTCTTGCAGTGGCTGCCCGGTCGAGGTTGGGGATACGTCAATATCTACGATCTCCTTAGCGACGCTGGAAAGGACGATTGGCTCGACGCGTTCAAAAGCGTGCCCAGGCCCCAAGGCTTTCCTGAGGATGCTGGTCAGCCCTTTTCCGTTGTGATGCAGAATCATTTGGCGCTTCTCGATCAAAACCCTGCGATCAAGGCCAAGTGGTATGAGAACTCCAACTGGCTAGATGCATACGGCTTGCCGGTCGCGTATCAAGACCGAGGCAATGTACGCGTGCTAAGGGCGCAGCGTGCCGTATTTCAGCAGTGGATGACCACCGTGCCGTGGGCCACGGCGGGCAGTGTCGTTATCTCCAACGGGGGTGATGATTACAAGGAAGCAGGCCTCATTCCGAGTGCTGCCACGATACCTCAAGGCCTGGGCGAGACGAAAGGATCCAGCGAGCAGCAGGGAACACCTCCGGAAGGCCAGCCACCGGCACAAGGATCCAACGGGCAGCAGGAATCGGAATCGTCATGGGGAATGCGCGAGACACAACTATGTTATCGAGCGGGACTCGGCAACCAAGCCTTCAACGACATCGTTCTCGATTCCAAACGCGAGGCTACAGCGGGAGAGTCCGACACAATGGCCGTATGTCGCAGTCTAGGTGGACCTGGGAGCGAGATGCCGGTCTTCGACCTACGGAATATTTTTAATGCGGCTCTATTCCCCCGTTTCTACCCAGAAACTGTAATTGGGACGAGTGCCCACTCATGGTTTGAATTTATGGATGTGATGGCCGACGATATTGAATCCAAGCGCCTCCAGGCTACCGGAACTAATGCGTTTCACTCGGTGCTGTTGTATGACGTTAATAGCAGCGGCCAACCGACTATTCAACGTCCCATGGAAGCTGCCAACTTAATCATTCGGGCGCGGACTCGGGGATTGGCTGTACATCTCAGCTTGGATACGTTCACGTACGAAATTCCATGCGGCGGCTCTCATGAGGAAAATCTGGCTTCATATATCAGGATTCAAACACAAGCAGCTATTGCATTCGCGAAGTTTGCTGATGCGTTGAATGTTGAGTACTTAAGTCCAGGCAACGAACACGAGGGAGGGTTCCAAGGCTCCTGTCTAGCCCCGGGATTCTCACAGGATTCCGGTCGTGAACCCGACGAACAGACGCTCGATCCTGAAGGAGAGCCAGGCCTCACTGCGCGCATAGCTACCTCAAGCAAGTGGTACGTCGATGTGCTCCCGACGATCCGCGCAGTGTTTGGGGGCCGTCTCATAACAAATTACGGCACCATTCATCCAGCGGCGGCAACCCCGGGCTACGATGGAATCATGTTTACGCTGGACCATGCACATCTATCTGAAGCTAAATTCAACGCGCGCGTTCAGGCGAACTACCAGGCGGCGGCTGAGGCGGCAAGGCGAAGCGGAGGCATCCCCTGGTACGTAAATGCGTATCTCCCATACAGTCCGATCGCAGAAGTCACCAATCCTGAGATGCAGGAATACGATCCAAACTATGTTCCTGACGAAGAGGAAGACCGGCGAATGCGACAGATGCAGGAAGTGTACGTCAGACTCTCGATAGGGGCGTTCCGAGACTTCAGATCACAATCGGCTGCGGGATATCTGCTTGCTGGATGGATCGACAAGGGCAAAGAAATACGAGGGTCAGCTTCTGAGGCGATATTGATCGAGAACTTCGCATCGTAATAGGTACAACAATCTGGAGGAGCAAACTAATTTGTTGCGGCGATTTGCCCCAACTGTCATCGTGAAATCCACCACGGAGAAAATTTGGAAGCTTGTTGCTCCCATAAATACTGGGCCACTTGAATCACTTGTGGAAAGAGACCAGCCGCCGCCCGCCTCAAGCCCGACCGGTGACCCCTGGCTATTGACACCCGGGCCACTGACCACATCTCCTACAGTCAAACAGGCCATGTTGCATGACTATGGCTCCCGTGACCGACATTTTATTCAAGTTAATGAGCGTATTCGAGAACGTCTCGTTGATCTGGTCGGTGGCAGGCCAAAACATGTGTGCATACCGCTGCAAGGCAGCGGCACCTTTGTGGTCGAGGCAATGCTAGTTAGTTTTGTGCCTAGGAACGGTAAGATACTTCTCCTTACCGAGCGCCAGGCTCCCCTGAGATCAAGCCATAATGGTGGAAGCTCCGGAGCCGGCTGCTTATCTGAGCCAGCGTGATTAGCCCCTGAACTCTGCCTTCGAGTAGACTCCTGAGTCGATTGGGCGGGCTCTCATATCGGGGGGTGATCGTTGTCGGATTTCGGAAGACCATCGGACACGTACGAGGCGCTTCGCCGGACCAACTGCATAGCGATGATCCTCGAAGACGATGTCGCCGAGACGGACCGGATCGCCTGGAGGATCGAGCACGCTACGCCCGATCCAGATAATCCTCTTATCGAGCCGGCGTTTCCTTGGGACAGTGGAGTCGTCTTCAGCCACGGTACCGTACTGAAAGACTCCATCGATGATCTCTGGAAAGCGTGGTACTCGTCGGCGCCGTTCGGCACTCATGACTGGCGCTTGACGTATGCGACCTCGGAAGATGGCGTGAAATGGACCCGACCGGCCCTCGACGTGTGCCCGTATCCCGGCCACGAAGGTACGAACATTCTCATCGATGTCGACTCCGGAGGCATCAATATGTATGCATCCGTACTCGTCGATCCCGCGGCAGAGCCGGATCGAAGGTATGAGATGTACTTGCTTCGGACGCCGACGTACACCTTTGACAGGCCCGACCTACGCGGGCTGCGCACCGACATAGTAATCGACGGTTTGCCGCTCCCGGCCGGCGAGTCTACTCATGAGACAGGGGTATATAGATACACCTCGCCCGATGGTATTAGGTGGAAGCCGGTGGCCGGGCCTGTACTGATCCACCAGCGCCAGCCCCGGAACGTCAGCTACCGCGCGTACCTGGGCACCGCCGACAAGGCCTTCGTATATCGCGACCTCGACGGCGGCTATGTCGTCTACCACAAAATCAGCGAGCCGATGCACCCCGGAGGCCTGGCGCCCTACGACGTTGGTTCGCCCAGGCGCCGCGTCATCGTGCGGCGTACCAGCTTGGACGGAGTGGATTTCGGCCCCTATGAGTTGGTGATGGCGCCCGACTGGCGCGATCCCCACGATCTCCAATTCATGGAGCTGACCTCAACGCCGGTGGAAGGCGGATATCTGGGCATCGCGACTTGCTACCACCCGCTCACCCAGACGATAGACCTTCAGTTTGCTGGCAGTGCGGACGGACGGCATTGGCGTCGTCCCGCTCGTCTACCCTGTCTTCCGCTCGCTTCGCTCGGGGATTACGGAGGAGGCATGGTCTGGCCGATGCATCACCTGGTCGAGGACGGCGGCGGCATGTTCGTCTACTACGGCGCGTTGGAGGGGCTCCATGGCGATGCTTCGCAAGACCAACCTTCCATCTGGCAATTCAACGGCGCGTTATGCCGGGCCCGTTGGGATCAGAGTCGCTACTGGGCGGCCGTACCGGGCCCTGGTGGGAACATGGAAGCAAGCTTGACCACCCATCCGCTCGCCGTCGGCGGAAGAAAGCTCTCCATTAATGCCGCTACCGTCAAGGACGGGATCCTGCGAGCCGAGCTGCTGGATTCAATGGGCAAGCCGGTTACAGGCTTTGGGCTGGACGATCTCGCCCCCTGGCGGGGGGACGACAAGGCCGCTCAGCTTCGCTGGGCGGGCGGGGAACTATGCCCTATTGACGTCGCCGCCGTGCGATTTCATCTCCGTCGCGCCAGGCTCTACGGATTTGCCTGGAGTTAGTGTGGACTGCTCCGCTCGATGCGCTGTAATGCCGCAGTCGATGACTTGCTCGCAATAGCAGTAAGTAATGCGCGAGCGCCGGCGGCGTCTGTTGTTGGGTCATCTTCACAAAACGGAGCAGAGTGCTACCGGCAATTGCCTGTCGGGCTGCAGCAGGTTCGATGGGAACGCGGTAGAAAACCTTTCTGCCGCTCAAAATCTTCTACTATGCCGTCATAGTGTGCGGAGCCCAGCCGGGATTTTCGGCCGTTGAGAGAACCCCCTAATCAGCCGCGCTGATTCCCGCCTCCAGATGTTTCTCGACCAGCAGTGGGGAGGATCGAGTGTACCCTCCGAATCCGGGACCGCAGTCTTGGTTGGCGTGATGCCGAGTATCTCGGCCACCGCTCGCGGTTTCACGGCTCGCGGCATCAACAGTGCCGGAAACACAGGTCTGAATGAGAAGATCGGCTAGAGCACGCGATTCGGAATCTGAATAACGCTGTGAGCCACGACCCGAAGCCGCGATGATCAACGCATCATTAGGAAATAGTGAATCTTCGCCCCGTCCGGCGCGGAGGGCTAGCTACGGACGCAGCTGAGTAATTGCTGGGCGAGCCAAACGCGCTGCCAACGGGTCGTCGGGATGGACGAATGAGTGGGCATAAGAGCCAGGCGGTCTCAGGCGCCTAGACCACGTTAACGTCGTCCATAAGCACACGAAATTTCATGGCGGATCAGACTAGCCGGCCCACGCGCGCACCGTCGACCGTTGCCTCCATGATGGACAGCGCTTCGCTCGCCGAACCGACCACGTGAATCTCGGCGACGCGTCCCTCGAGGGCACTTGCAAGATCGTTTACGGGCTCGCTCCCCGCGGCGAGCACGATAGCATCGAACGGCCCCAGGGCGAGTTCCTCGCCGCTGAAAACGCCTCCGAGTATGGCTTTGGAGCCGTCAAGACGGAGCAGATCGAACCCCGCTCGGAATGACACTCCCTTGTCCTCAAGGCGTCCATATAGACCGGCCAGGTCCAGTTCTCCCATTTCTTGCCCGACGGTTGCCCCCGCAGCCACGAACTCCACGGCAATCCCCCTAGAAATCATGTAATCCGCCGCGACAAAAGCCGGCGGCCTTCCCTCCCGGTCAACGACCAGCGCGGTCCGGGCATCGTCCGCGCGACCGACCAGGACATCCGGCACAACGAGCGGGCCGTCGCCCTCCGAACCGGGCACATCGGGACGTATCTGCCTTGATCCTGACGCCACGACCACGACATCGGGGCGCAGGTCCAAGATCTTTTCGGCCGTAGCATCACTTTCGAGACGCAAGTCGAATCTTCCCCTGCGCGCCTGTCTCTCGTAGAACTCCGCAATTTCAAGGTATTTTTCTCGCAACGGCGCCGCCCCAGCCATCCAGACGCCGCCGCCGAGGCGATTTCGCCTCTCAAGCAGGGTGACATCATGGCCCCGTTCAGAAGCGGCTGTCGCCGCCTCGATGCCCGCCGGGCCGCCGCCCACGACAACGATTCGTTTAGGGGAAGCAACCTTCTTCAGCGGTCCCCACTCCAGTTCGCGCCCCGTAAGCGGGTTATAGATACATTTGGCTCCGTCGATGTCGAAGCAATACAGAGAGCGGATGCAGTAACGGATCTCGTCGAGTCTGCCCTCCTGAACCTTGTTGGAAAAATGCGGATCGGCGATGTGACCTTTGACCATGCCGACCAGATCGATCTGGCCGGAGGCGATGGCCTTTTCCGCAACGCGAGGGTCCGTCAGCCGCCCCGCATGGATCACGGGAACGTCGATTTGACCGCGGATCGTTGCGACCTGGTCGAGAAACTCGCCATCAGGCTGATACATCGGTCCGATATGCATCCATCTGACACCGGCGGTCAGACTCGCGTAGTCGATTAGACGTTCCGAGGTCAACATTTGAATCAATCTGACCGAATCTTCCTCGACCCAGCCATCCGGATGTAGATCACGCACCCATATACGCAAGCCGACCGGGAAATCCTCACCCACGGCGCCGCGCATTTCGCTGAGCGTGTCGATCAGGAACCTCGAACGGTTTTCGAAGCTTCCGCCGTGCTCGTCTGACCGCTTGTTGACCACAGGACTGAGGAACTGGGCGTGCAGGTGATGCTCATGAGCGTGGATTTCGACGACGTCTGCTCCGCCGGCCTTGGAGCGGGTCGACGCAAGCCCCGCGCAATGAGCCATTTCTCTGAGATCTTCGGCACTGTAAGTGGATACGTGCCACTCGGCAGACACGCCGGGGTCCGGGACGGATGCGAGCGGTCCGGCCACCGCCGGCCGCGGAAATGGCTCGCCCACCTCCCTGTAGCGGATATCGGGGCCACGAGGGCAAAACTGGGCGATAACCGTGGCGCCATGCCGGTGTACGGCGTCGGCTATTCGCTGATAATGGGGGATAAAGGAGTCGTCGAGATTCTGATAATAGCCGGGGTGGTCCCCGGCGCGGACGACGGTCGCGCCTATTCCAACCATCGCGGCCCCACCTCTGGCTCGCTCCTCGAGGTATGCCACGAAGGCGTCGCTTGGCACGCCGTCACTGCTCATCCAGAGCCCGGAAAAATGGGGCGGGACCGTGATCCGGTTCCGCAGGGTCATCTTGTTGATGGTGATGGGGGAGAATAGATGGGGGAAAGCTGCGGTCGGCTCGGTCATAGAAGTTCGTCCTCTCGCCGCGGCGCTGGGCATGTGACGCTCAGCCTGGTTAGGATTGGCCGAGTATAGGGCCTGAATCCCCGCGGTGAGCCTGTACGATTCGCGCACGATTCCGAGAGGCGTTTCAAACGGAAGTTTCGTGACCAAGCATGGCTATCGAGCGCTGTCATTAGGCACCTTGGCACAGACCGCCGCACGTCCAGGAATGCTTCTGAAAGAGGCCATCATGGGGAAGCACGATCTGCGAATATCTGAGGAGTTCACGGTCCATGCACCGATCGGTGTCGCCCGAGAATTCATGCGGAATCCTGAAAAGATGGCGCCGTGCATGCCGGGTGTCGCCAGCGTTGAGCCGCGGGACGAGAGGACCTATGACGTTGTGGTTGCGGCGCAGGTGGTGGTCAAGACCGCGATGTTCCAGATGCGCGCGGAAGTCACGCATGAAGACGCCACTCATTTGGAGGGAACCGCGGCCGGTGATGAAGTCGCGGGCGACGGGCGGATAGACGTTCTCGGTCGCCTCGACCTGACTGCCGTGGACGAGGACCAAACCAAGGTCTCATTCGTGCTCGAAGGAAGCGTTGAGGGCAAGATGATGCACGTTGGAACAGGTCCGGCGATTAGCTTTCAGGCCCGTCACATGGCCAAGCAGTTCGTCAGCGAGGTCAAAGAGCGGATCGAGGCGTCGGTTTCGACTTAGACCAGGCGTTTCCAGCGCACTTCAGACCGGTTGCGACGACTCTCAATCCCGGCGGACATACCAACTTAGAGCCGCGGACTCACAATCCCGCGCCACTAGGCAGCTCTCGGGTACTGGCGGCGACCGGGTGGTTGGGTTGCGGATCAACGTCGATGGAGGCAAAACCCACACTCTGATCGCTCTCTACCACCTGGCGGAGGACACTCCCACGACGCGTCGAGAAGCACACCAATCCGAGATAGCGTCGATTGTCCCCAGCGCGGTCAGTCGTATGCGACCTCCGTACGATCACTTGGCTGAGACCCTCTTGAAGAAGTAGCTGATGACAGCACACGCGAGACCGTTTGGAACACCGACAGCGAGGGCAATTGCGACCAATGTCGGGGCGTCTCTTGAAGTGCCTATTGCCGTCCCGGCGGCTCCTGAATAGGAGAGGTAGTCCCTAAGCCGATTGGCAGCAAGAATCGACAAATGGGGAGCGGCCAAAACTTGGGTGAGAAACAGTACGACCGCTGAAGCGAGACTCAGCCCGGTACCCGACTGCCGATCACGTGACTGGAAGGCGCTCTACGGAATTGAGAACTTCTTCAAGAAACAGTCGTCGGCAAACTCTGATTGAATTATTGCGCCCCACGCGCTTCATCACCTTCGTCATCGCCGTGCTTCTCGGTGCTGCAGTGAGTACGGCCAATCAGTTATGGATCCCATTTCGGAACCATCGCGGGTGGCAGCACAACAAAGCGACACGAGCGGCGATACGGGCTCGATGAATCTATGATTGCGTTCGTGTCGATCCGGCAACACGATGCCGCTGAATCACTCTTCGGTCGGAGGCAGATATGAACTCGGTAGAACGCGTAATGGCAGCTGTGTCGCATCGCGAACCCGATCGAATCCCTCTGGATTACTGGGGAGTCCCGGAAGTGACCGAGCGCCTTCTGGCGAAGTTCGATCTTCCCGACGTGCGCGCCCTCCGCCGCCATCTCAATGTGGATTTGACTTACGTGGGGCCCCAGCAAGAAGAAGAGCACGTGAGGCATCTGGCCGACGGATCGTATTACGACCGGTGGGGCACGTTGCGGAGGTGGCAGGCCCTGCCTGGGGGTGGAGGGTACTGGGAGGGCGTGGAGTGGCCGCTGGTCGGAAACGAGAAGGTAGAAGACGCAGAAACGTACCGGTGGGCATCAGTAGACGAGTTCGACTGGGAGGCCTTCGACCGAGAGTTGGATCATTACGAAGGCTTCGCCATCGTTGGCGGTTGCATATCTACGTTTGCCGTGTATCTCGAGCTGCGAGGCGTGGAAAACTCGCTTGCCGACCTGGCGCTGAAGCCGGACTACGCCGCGGCGCTCATCGAGAACATCGCCAACCAGCAATTGGAACACTTCGAGCGTCTGGCCGAGGTCGCCGCGGGCCGCGTTCACTTTGCCAGCATCAATGACGACTGGGGAATGCAGACTGGGCTGATGATCAGCCCGACCATGTTCCGGGAGTTCTACAAGGAACCCATACGGAGGGTTCTCGACGGAGTACGTGCCAAAGGATTTGGGGTTTTCTGCCACAGCGACGGCAGCGTCTACGGCGTGATGGACGATCTAGTCGAGCTTGGCATTGACATCCTGAACCCCGTTCAGACGACCTGCACCGATATGGAACCGCGCCGGCTCAAGCGCGAGTTCGGGGATCACGTGTGCTTCCACGGGGCGGTGGACACGCAGCACGTTCTGCCGAACGGCACTCCCGAGGACGTCCGGGCTGAGACGCTTCACAAGATGGACGTCCTTGGACGAAGAGGCGGATACATCCTTGCCTCTTGTCACAACATTCAGGACCAAGTCTCCACCGAGAACGTGATGAGCATGTATCAGACCGCATTCGAACACGGCGCCTATCCGCTGGAACTGCCCGAATACCGTCCCCCGGCCGCGTCAGGCACGTAGTCGTCTGCTCGGATCTACTCTGCGCAACGGCTGGCGACATTGGCGACGGCACTCTATCAGTCCGAAACGCAACGATTCATTACTCATACGTGGCGTGTGAATCCAATCACCGAATGGTTAAGTGTCTCGTGGCTTACCGTGTTGATCCAAGTTGCCTATTGCCTCGCACAGTCGCATGGTTTTGACCGCTTCGCGAATGCCGGTAAGTGGCTCTCGGCCTTCGACGATGCACTTTAGGAAGTCCCGATGCATATCGTCCTCACCCTCGTCGATACGCCCGCTGGTGTCGCCGGCAACCGGCTTCCCGAGCACGACCTCCGGGTCCGGGCAGTCGTCGCGGTAGAGTTCGGCTCGCTGTGGCGGCGTCAGGAATGCCGAAATCCCATTTCCATACATTTCGACACTGTAAAACCGTGCGCCCGCGTGGCCGGTACAGGTGTGGATTCCCACCGAGCCACTCTTGAACTTGATCACGGAGCTATAGCTATTCATCCAATCCGTGTAGTGGTCGGAGGCTGCCGTGTGCACGTCGGTCCAGTCATCGCCGCACACGTAGCGCATGTAATCGACCATGTGGATGTCTTCCTCATACAGGCGGTTAATGACATCACGATAGCGAGTTGTGCCTATCAGATTCTTCCTCATACCTGCCAGCATGAGCCTGATAGGGCCGCGTTCCTCAACCTTTTCCCTGATTAGCCGCATCATTGGCGTCCATCTGCGTTGCAGGCCTACGCAGACAAGCCGGCGGTTTCTGTGGGAGGCATCTGCTATGCGCTCCGCTTCGGCCGAGCAAGTCCCGGCTGGCTTCTCGATGAATACATGCTTGCCACTGTCCAGAGCGTAAGTGCAAATGGCCGCAACATGCTCCGGTTGGGTTATCGCGTAGACGACGTCGCAGTCCACCTTGTCCAGCATCTCACGGTAGTCGGTGAATTGGGCTGGTACGCTGTAGGCATCGCCCGCGTCTGCGAGGCTCTTTGGGTCGAGGTCGGCGATGGCCTCTATTGTCACCAAGTCTTTGGCGCGAAACACGGGAGGATAGTGAGCCGACCTTCCTCGCCTTCCCGCTCCAATGAATACTCCTCTTAACATGCCTCTCTCCTAGAATTAGTTCTATCCGGCCAATTTATCGCGACAGTTGAATTAGACCAGCATTACTAAGTTTTGCGGCCGTCGCCTATAGCACTGCAGGCGGCCAAGAAATCCCGGTTCGACGCGGTGAAGCCAAACTGCTGCTCGATTTCCCGTATGCCGATTTCGGTAGCAAGCAGGTTGTCGAGCGTGTCCGGAAACTCCACACCCGTGGTGCACTCGCGGAGCGCGATGATGTTGTAGCCACGGCTTGCCATGCTTCGGATTCCGTAGTCGCGCCCGAGCAGGCACCAGTTAGTGGCAAACCCGGCGTAGATCAGGTGTAGCACATGCCGGTCTGCCAGTACGTGGTGTAATTGCGCCCCGGTGGCGATCACATCGTCGCCTTCCTCCACCTGCACCGCCGGGAGTATCGCCAGTTCAGACGCCAACTCTTTCCAATGCACGTTAATCCCGGGGGGCTGGTTGCGCGGTCCGCGGTAGGCGTAATAAGGGTTGCCACTTCCGTTGAAGGATGGTTGGTTCCGCTGCCGGAAGGCCTCTGGCGGCCATTCCGGTCCGTCATCTGACCTGGCAGGTTCGATCCCTGGTGGGATGTGCTGGACCTGCGGATATTTCAGGGTGCCGTCGGGATTGAGGATGGCTTCTGGGGAGGGAGCGTGGATGATAGGTAGCTTGGCTTCCCGTGCGGCCTGGACGGCGGGAAGTATGAAATCGTTCACCACCCGCTTCTCCCTCTCCATGTAGCTCTCGATGAAGTGAACGTTCCAGATATCTACGAGCACCATCGCAGTCTGTTCGACGGGCAGGGCCATGTCCATCTCGCGGCGGACGAACGCCGATTCGCGGCAGGGGACGCCTGCCTTCGTGCTGTCCTGGTAGTAGCGAACCTTGAGCCCGAGATCAGTCATGTCTTCTCCTTAGCAGTTGTGCATTCGGGCCCGGACGGGGCCCTCTCTATACCCCCACGCCCACGCGGCTGCGGACCTTGCGCAACTCCTCTGTGCGCTGGAGGGTCGAGGCGGCGATGTACTCGTGCCAGCTTTGCAGTTGGAATCTCGACTTGACCTCGTCGATGGAGAGCTCGTGATCGAGCGTCTCGATTATGCAGGTGCTGTCCTGTGGGCGATTTCTGATCTTGATCCTGTCCCCGTACTCATTGGTCAGCTTGTTCAGCTTGCCAAATGACTCGGTCATCGGGTAGCTGGCAAGGTTGCAGTGGAAGACTTCGCGATCGAAATTGAGATCTTCGAAGATCAAGTTCGCTTGTCCGGTTGTCTGCGGGTAGATGGCGGGAGATTCCGTAATGATCGTTCCGTCCATGTCCACAAACGTGGAACCGTTGGGAGTCGACGAAACGATGTAGAAGCCGTAGCGCACCGCGCGGGCGACCAGCCACCTACCACCCATCCACATGGACGACCAGAACACCAGCTTTGCACCGGAGTCGCGGGCCGCCTGATACACCTCGTCGAAATGGACGTCATAGCATATGGAGAACGCCACTGGGACGCCGGCGAGCTCGATGGCGGCGTTGTCCGAGCCCGGCGGCGCCTCGCCGGGCACGGGGAACATTTTCCGGTAGGGCTTTAGGATCTCGCCCTGAGCGGTGATTGGCACGAGGCTGTTGTAGGCGAGATCGTCGTCGCGCTCCACGATGGGGAGCACTATGTTCACGCCCGCTGCATTCGCCGCCGCCTGCACGGCACGCACGTACGGGTCGTCCAGACCGATGGCTACCTCAGGGTAAGTGGTCTTTGGCGGAGCGGACGGGTTGCAGGGCCTGGCCGGCGCCCAGCGGCGCAACTCCGAGCCAGAATCGCCATCGAACGCGACAAATCCGAAGAGCTCCTGAAACAACAGAATGTCCACGCGGAGCTCTCCAGCCCGGCTGATCGCCTCCAGAATCGCTGCACGCTCGCGTTCTACCCGATCTCTTACCCGAACATCGCCATATTCGAAGTACGTTGTGCCTATTCGGCGGAACTTAGCCATTGTCCTACGTGCTTAGGTTCGCTGAATAAGCACAGGGCTTCTGACCCCTCAACCGAACGCGAGCGCCTCCCGCCCAGCGGGAGGCGCTCAGATATTCGGCCTCGTCCAATGCCGTGATGCCGTCCGGCACGGAAACGGTCTGTCTTACCGGTTCGCGTCTGAAGCGGCAGACTCCATCTTGTCCAGCGTCTCCTGGATCCCTTTGTTACCGGTGACTCCGGCAAGGATCTCCTTGGCTGTCTGTTCCATCATCTTGGTCGAGGTCTCGTTTCGAGGTAGAAACTTCGAGTTCAAGAGAGTCGGGATAGTGGATAGCCAGTGAGAATCCGTGGTCCATGGTTCCTTGTTTTCGTTTCCGATGTGCCACGGCACGTAATTTCCGGCCCCAATAGGCTTCTCGGCGTCGCGGTAGTAGTTGTGCAGGGCATCGAGCAACATCCAGGACACTTCTGCCTTCTCAGGATCCTGAGAAAAGGAACCCCAGGTCGCGATGTCGGCGTTCGTCTCCGCTGGTCCATCGATACCTGGAAGCGGGAAGTATTCCAGTTTCATCTTCCCGATGAGCTCCGGAGGAGTGAGTATCTCCTCAAGCAGCTTCCTCTCCCAGTTGCCGGAGGCCATGGCCATCACACTCTTGTCGCCCAGGAGTGCCGTGAGGTCGGGTATGAACTTGCTGTCGGCAACCTTGTACTCGTTATACAGGTCGTGATAGATCTGCAGCCCATTGGCCCCTGCTGCGCTGTTGAAGGCGATGTCACCCGTATTTCCGTCGCTGAGGATCTTGCCGCCGGACATCTTCAGGAGTGCTGCCCACCTGTTGAACACTCCATGGATCCACTGGTTCTCGTAAATTCCCATGCCAATACCGCCTTGCGTCATGGCATCGCCGTCCCAGATCGATCCCTTGGCACCCCACTCGCCTAGCTCGTCCCAGGTCGTGGGCCAGTCGCCGAGCGGAAGGCCCGCCTTTTCGGCCAGACCAATGTTGAGGGCGATGTCGCTCGGGTCGCAATCAAACCAGCATGGAACGCCCATGACCTTCCCGTTCACAGTTGCCCCATCAACTACGGTGGGAACAACTTCAGCCCTGATCTTGTCGGAAAGCCATCTCGGTGTGTCGGTCAGCAGACCTTTCATGGCATATTCGGTAGTAAACACGGCTGATAGGAACATCATATCGGCCGCGGTTCCACTGGCGATGGCGGTGTCAATCTTCGCCTTGCCCTCGGGGGTGTACCACGCGAGCACCTCCCATCGGATACTGGAGTTGGGATGCTCGTCTCTTAACACGTTGTTCCACATGGTCTCGATGCTTATGCGGTTGGGATCGTCGCTGCCCTGGTGGTTCCAGATGACCACCTCGACGGCGATATCTTTCTTCTTCGCCTCCACCTCGACAACCTTCTCGACGACCTTCTCGACTATCTTCTCCGAAACTACAGGCACTTCCTTCTCGATTACCTGAGTTACGATCTTCTCGACCACGACCTCTTTTTCGACGATCTGCGTTTCGCCACATCCGGCGAGGGCCGCAACGCCCACGGCGCCGCCGACCAGAACCGCCCCCCGTCTAATTAAGTGCCTTCGAGATATGTTCATTCAGTCTCTTCTCCCCTTGGCCCAAATGGCCTGCAACTTGACGCGATTTTATGGCTCGCTTGAACGCGGATCATACCCCTTTGAGTCCTGAAAGTTGAAATCCGGAAGTAATGTGCTTTTCGCAGAGGAAAAAGACTATCAGGATCGGAATCAGGGCGACAAGGCTCATGGCGATCGATCCGCCAAGCCGTGAGAAATCAGTAACTACGGTGTACGTGGTTCCACCGTGGAGCCTCCAGTGGGAGATGGCTAGGGGAATTGTGTTCATCTCCTCTCGGTTGATAACCAAAAGCGGCCAGAGAAAATTGTTCCAGGTGAAAATGAAATGAAACAGGGTCAACACACTTAATACCGGCATGCTCTGGGGAACCACGACGTTCCTAAAAATCATGAACTCACTGGCACCGTCGATCCGCGCAGCGGAAAGGTAGTCGGGATGAACACTGAGCATGTACTGGCGCACTAGAAATATTCCCCAGGCTGAAACCAGCGTTGGGAGCATGATGCCGAGGTGGGTGTTGACGAGCCCCAGCTCGTTGACGAGTAGGTAAAGCGGAATCATGATCGCCTGAAAAGGAACCATCAAGGTGGCAATAATGCCCACGAACGCAGCACGTTTTCCGGGGAAACTAAGATGCGCGAAGGCGTAGCCTGCCAACGCGCTGGTAAAGACAGCCACTGCGGTGCATACCACCGAGACAACCGCACTGTTGATGAAGAAGCGGTGAAACGGCTGCCGCGTCCAAATTACCACGTAATTCTCGAAGTGCGGTGCGTAGGGCAGGATGGACGGGGGGAACTGCTCGATTTCGCTTCGCCCCTTCAATGACGAAAGGATCGACCACACAAAGGGAAAAATAAAGGCCGCAGCCCCAGCGATAAGCATGAGGTAGAGGACGCACAAGAATACGGTCCTGGTTAACTTCCGCCGCCGGCTCCGAATTCTCGCTGGCTCCAATGTCAAACCGTCGACTGCGGCTTGTGGAGAGGTGGTCACGAGATCGCTCCTAGACTGCCCTGCGAGATATTCGTACCTGTGCCATCGTGATGACAAAGATCAACAGGAACATGATGAAAGCCATGGCCGAGGCCCGCCCTAGAGACATGAACTGGAACGCCTCTGAGTAGATCTCGTATGACAGCACGCGGCTCGCATCATTAGGACCGCCGGTAGTCATCACGTAGACCTGGCCAAAGACGAGCAAGGCGCCGATGGTTGCCGTGATTATCACGAACCAAGTCACGGGAGCCAGAGCCGGCAGTTTCACGTGCCGGATCTGCTGCCAGCGATTGGCCCCGTCAACTGCGGCGGCGTCCAGCATCTCCTGCGGTACCGTCTGTAATCCTGCGAGGAAGATGATCATTGTCGCACCCACCTGGTGCCAGACCGTGAACAGCACGAGCGAGGGAATTACAGTGCCTTCTTGCACAAGCCATCCAAACCGCGGCAGCCCGATCGCTGTAAGGATGGCGTTGAATATCCCGAAACGATATTGCATGAGATATAGCCAGATTACCGAGACCGCTATTACGTCTGTGATTACGGGCATGAAGAAGACCATCCGAAACAGCTTTTGGAACCGCGGAATGTCGTTCACAAGCATAGCGAGGGCGAGCCCAAGCACCGTTCCGACGCTAACGTAGAGGACACTGAAATACAGCGTCCTGACAAAGGATTCTCGGAACACCTCCCGCGTAAACGCCCAGAGGTAGTTGTCGAGACCAATGAAGTGATTCGTGGGAGAATTGAGGGCGTATTTGTGGAGGCTAAGCCAGGATGTCCAGAGGACAGGCACAACGGTGAAGCACAGAAAAAAGATGATGACGGGTGAGATAAAAACCCAGCCCAATACTCTCTGCTGGCGTTCCAAGATTAGGTCGTGCCCGATCGAGTCATACGTGTGGTCCCTTGGCCGACCCGCTTTGTTTGTAAAACGACCGTGCCTCATCCCACTGCGTCCTAAGACGCAGCGGAATCTGAACGTGGGACGCTAAGTGTCTCGTCATTCTAAAAGCAGTTCGAATCCTCGGGGACGCGCGTCTCGCTCGACTTCGACCTAGATATTTGCCCGGACCCCGAGCCTTGTGCGGTGCCCGACCTTTCTATCATAGAGCAGGTTCATTCGGCACCCTTGCGAAGTCCCTCGATGCCTGGCAGGGCATCCGAACTGCTCAAGGCGATGCATTCCCGCGGGCGCTGCGAGTTGGGCTGGAAAGCCTTGGTGAGATTCCGGTACCCCCGGCAGGATTCGAACCTGCGACCCACTGCCTATTAAGGTATTTACCCCTCAGCGCTGTGGCACGCAGGGTAGAGGTATGTGCGAAACACCCACAATTATCGTCTGTGTCTTCGGTGAGATGGAGACAGTTTCGTGGAACGAGAAAAGGCGTCGAAGTTCGTCTGCTGGCGTTGCTGTCCATCCGTCAGGGTTGCAGTCTGGACTAACGATGACACGCCCAAACCCTTAAAGTGTTCGCACTGTTCCCAATTCCCCGCTAGCGTAGAGAGCTGCCGGGTGATGTTATTCGGTCGTTCAACAGTAGTTCGGATTAGCCCAATGTCCACCAACAACCGTCGTGCCCAACGAACCGAGCAGAATAGTTCAGACACAGAAGCGATGCCAAATGTGCCTATCTTCTACTCTATTCTGCAAACCCCGTTTACTTCCTCGGGAGAGATCGACAAGACTAGCCTGCTCAGACTATTGGAGCACCGTATTGAGGCAGGAGCAGACGGTCTGTTCCTCCTCGGAGTAGCCTCAGAATCGATGTTTTTGACATGGGATGAGAAGCTGCAAATCGTCGAGCTAGTCACGCGAGAAATCCGAGGCCGGCTTCCAGTCATGGTGGCCGCCTATGAGCCAGCAACTGGTCCAGCAGTCATCTCGGCCCTTAGATGGCAGGATATGGGTGCTACGAGCATTATTGCGCTACCACCGTACGCCTGTACCCCAACCAACGACGCAATTATTCAACATTTCGCCCAGATGGCAGCCGCGATCTCCATACCACTGATCGTTCAGGACGAACCAAATACCAGCGGGGTTACGATGGGAGCGTCGATCATCGCTCGCATCGGCCGAGAAGTGGACAACGTCGGTGGCTTCAAGCTAGAGGGGCAGCCAGTAACAGAGAAGCTTACTGCTGTGAGGAACACCCTGGGCGAGAACACCCAGCTTTTCTCAGCCGCGGGCACTTTTTTTGTAGAGGAACTACGGCGGGGCTCCAACGGAATGATGAGCGGATATGTGTTTCCTGAAATCATCCGCGCTGTACTAGACCGATTCAGCAGGACAGATGATCAGGGAGCCGGTGCCCTCTGGGACCGTTACCTGCCGCTGACCGCCAGCGAATCGCGGCCCGCACTATTGTGGAGTGTTCGCAAACAAATCCTCAAGCTCCGTGGCCTTGTAGAGACACCGACAGTCAGAAGTCCAGCGCTCACAGTGGACTCCACGACCCGCTCCGAGCTCCCGGAAATGCTCGCGAGGCTCAATTTGCTCAAGGCCTATCCTTATCGCCAATGATCAAATAACCCTTCTATCGCTTACGTGACCTCGTCATTCCCGGGCTCAAGCAGCGGCTAAAGGGGAAACCACCCGACGAGAAGAACCGAAGGATTCACCAAGCTCTCAAAGACATTGCTTTTCTCTATTACCTTCAGTTAGAGGTCAATACACGGGTGACGGCTGAAACTCGTGCCTGGCTGCTGACTGCTGTTCTCATTAGTAAGGCGTGGCTGAACGGCGGCTCCTCATCCGGTGAACCCGACCAGGGTATCGATGGCAAGGGAAGCTGGCACTCTTCAGCGCAGCGATTCATCCACGAGCTATATGCCTACGACCGGGCTGCTTGCGTTGTCGGCGATGCGTACTTTAACGGCCGGCCAGTTTTGTTTCCCGACGCTGCCAAAGCCCTGCAGGATCTCATCGGGCGAATTGAGACGTTGATTGAAATGGACAATCACGACATCAAAGGCGGGAACGGGAAGCGTCGGGCCAGGACCCGAATCATTGACCTATGCAAGACAAAAGAGCTGGCGCGGGAAGACGGGCAGGGCGTGGTTGACGAAATCGTAGTGATGGCAAAGGCGGAGGCCCTGGAGATCTGTGGCGAGAATCGAGACTCGGTGCTGCTGATCAGTAAACACTTGGAGGCGGTGACCTGAACCCTAAAAACTGACCCAGCCCAGATTGAATGTTAGTAATCTGGACAGAAAGGGGAATTGTGATGGCCCGCTACCTGACTACGGTTCGCCAGTTCAACCGGCCCACAGTCCTGTTTGTCGCGGTTTGCATGTTGCATGCCTTCGCATTCCACGGCATCTACTCGTTGCTCGTAAATCTATATCTCTTGCGTCTGGGCTATGGCCCAAGCCTAATTGGGCTGTTCAATGGCATAGCAAGCATCGCCATAGCACTCTCTCCGCTAACAGCGGCCTTACTCTCCCGTCGCTGGGGCCTGAAGATACCGTTGATGTTCGGCCTGGTGTGCTCCACTGTCCTAATTGCGATCCTACCTGTCGCCGAACTTCTGAACCGCCCCGCCCAGACTGTGTGGCTACTTGCGATTAACACCCTTATAGCCTTCGCAGTATCAATCTGGTTCGTCTTCGGCATTCCGTTCATGATGTCGCTTGTCGAAGCGGGCGAGCGCAGCCGGACATTTTCAATCCGCTGGGCACTACTAGCTCTGGGTGGGTTCACAGGAAACCTGGCAGGAGGCTGGCTTCCCCCGTTATTTGCGTTCCTCACTGATTCATCCGTTCATACACCAGAGCCATTCCGGTATGCCCTCTGGCTCGCGAGTGCTCTAATAGCCATCGCTGCAATCGGAATGAAGCGTACTCATCCAGGGGAATCTCCGGAGCACGGGCTATCCGCGGAGGAAAGCGAGAACAACGGTGGGTTAGCACGTCTGATGATCCTATTTCTCATCGTGGCTCTGCTGCTGCAAGCTGCAACAAACTCAACGAAGATGTTCTTCAATGTATATATGGAGACGACCTTGGGCGCAGATACAGTTGGTATCGGTTACGTAATCGGTGCAGGATGGCTAATAGCCATACCGGCTTCCCTTTCAATGCCACTCCTGTCCCGTAGGTTCGGCCACGGTAGAACTTCAGCCACTTCTTCAGTAGTTTGTGCTCTTGCTTTGATATCAGTCGCCATGGTTCCGTCCATAGGCATGGCTACAATCAGTTTCTTGATCATGAACCTGATGCTGGGAGCCTTTTGGCCATCTTTTCAGGTCTACTCAATGAGCATGGTGAAGCCTAATCGGAGACCTATGATCTACGGTGTCGTCGTCTGCGCCGGCGGCCTAGCCGGAATTCTTCTGGGTGCCGGCGGGGGACCCCTTATCGCTACAACCGGCTTCCGTGAATTCTTCTTGATCAGCTCAGCACTAACACTGCTGGGAGCAGCAGTGTTCTGGCTGACCCTGCTGAGACGCGCTCAGATTCGGTAGTCTGGCTTCAATCGAAAGCATCCGTCGAATTCTTGACGAAGGAAACCGGAGTGCGACTCATCCATCACAAGGCTGAAGATACATGGCTACCCATAGCGGTGGGGCATCCGGCGGAGCGTTTTTCGTTTTTCTGATGCGGCAGTTCATGCTGCAGCTACCACGGGAGCTGGATGAGGCGGCGGTGGTCGATGGAGCTTCGTGGCTGATCTCGATGCGCTCCGTGGTCGCTCGTGCTATCCGACCTGGGTAGTCGGCGGCGACTCCTGGGGTGCGAATCTGGCGCTCGTCTACGCCCTTACTCATCCCGACCGTGTGGACGGGCTGTCCCGCAGCCAGCAAAATAACGGTCACACGGCTGTGAGTTTGGGAATTCCACGGGGAGCATAGTCCGAAAGGATCCTTCGATGAGCGAATTGGCGTTGCTGGGTGGAAATCGTGCGGTGTCATTGAAGGAGCCGGTATGGCCTCAAATCGGCGAACCGGAAATCGCCGCGCTAGATGAGGCTTTTGAGGCCTCCCACGATGACTCCACATACTTGAACTCAATGACTGGCGAGGGGCCGGTCGCGGAGTTCGAAGCTCATATGGAGCGATACTTCGGCCGCGCCCATGCGGTCGCTACGGGTTCCTGCGCCGCGGCTCTGCAAATGGCGCTGTACGCGGCCGGTGTTGGCGCGGGCGATGAGGTCATCGTCTCTCCGTACACGTGGGGACAGACCGTTTCACCGATCCTCCACCAGCTTGCAGTCCCAATCTTTGCGGATATTGATGAAGACTCGTATTGCATCACCCCGGCTGCGGTAGAAGCGACCATTACCGAGCGAACAAAGGCGATCATGGTGGTTCATATTTTCGGGCATCCAGCGGACATGGATCCGATTCTGGATATCGCTCGGCAGCACGATCTGCCTGTTATTGAGGACTGCGCGCAGGCTATGGGCGCCAAATACAAAGGCAAGGCTGTTGGCACTTTTGGTGATCTGGCGTGTTTTAGCTTCGGCGACGGTAAGCAGATAATCGGTGGAGACGGCGGCTGCGTGGTCACCGACGATGATAAGTGCCACCAGCGGCTGGTGGAGATCGGCTCCCACATCGGGCGACAAGAGCGGGACATCAGCGATTCGGAGCTGATCCCTTACATCGATAGCCTCACGTATACGTTTCGGATGCACCCCATCGCCGCCGTGATTGTGAATACGCAACTCGACTTCTTGGAGCAGTGGCACCAAGAGCGGCGTGCCAACCACCACCGGCTGAGCTCCGGTCTTGCCGACGTTCCGTGCATTAAGCCTGTGGCGGAGTCCGACAATGTTGAGCACTGCTTCCATATTTACGGACCCTCGTTCTTGGTGGAGAACGCCGGGGGCGTGAGCCGGGAAACCTTCATAGCAGCGGTAGAGGCGGAGGGTGTGCCCTTTTCGTCGGGATATGTGCGAAGGCCGATTTATCTGCGCAAGCGATTTCAGGACCGAAGGTACTTTTTCGGAAAGGGCCTTCCGTGGTCCCTGCATCCATCCTCTGAGAGTCTCTATAAAGCAGGCGACTGCCCGGTTGCGGAACATCGCTGCGCTGAGACAGAGCTGCAGGTCAAATGGTCTTCATCGCTTCGAGGAGACCAGTCGGAACTCGTGGATCAGTATCTACAGGCCTTCCGGAACGTTTCCGAGAACCTAGATCGGCTAAAGGATTGGCAGGAGCGACAGGCTGGTGCGGCCTAGCGGCCGATAGAAGAAATGCTCAGCGTCGTAGCATATCTGGATGCGGTCCTGATCGACGGCGCGAACCGATTTAGGTTCTATTCGTAGATAGCGGGTAAATCCGTGTCGGGATAGACGGACGAGCTGGCCAAAGGGCATGGCGTTCGAGATCGCCTACGCGCCCGGACCTGCATTTCGCACTAGTGGCCGGGGATCATATCGAGCGTGTCCGGCTGGTGCGCTGTGCGATGCCGGATGTCGTAGCGTCCAGGGTACCTAACCGGCAGATGACCTTCCGCGACCATATTGGACAGCGGCGATTCCTTCGTCCGCAGTGGCATTCGTACGAGCGTGTGTGTCCGGGCGGACTCGTATATCCCCATCATGATCGCGTGCGATCTGATGCTCAGATGTGCGTCCTGGCGGTTCCCTGATTCGTTCCTGATCCAGGCGATCATTTCCGCCATCTGCTGGTAGTCGGCGTCAACCTCCGGCAGATCGCCGGGTTCGAGTTCGAGGCTCTGTCCGGTGGAGGAGACGAGGGTAAGGGAGTGAGCTGAAAATCCTTCCCGGGGACGCGGCTCGATCACCATCATTCCCTGATCGCCCGCAATCACGAAGGATCGGTCGGCCAGGGGACCGACATCTCCGATATCGCAGTCGATCGCAATTCGAGTTCCGTCGCCGACAAATGCGATGCCCATGCACAGGTCCTCGCAGATAGCGCCGCGCTCGTAGCGATCAGTCTTGCGTTGCAATTGACCTAAGACCGATTGCGGTTCGGGGTCGCCGAGGACGTACAAGGCCCAATCGAGTCGGTGCGACCCCGAGTTGAGCAGCCCGCCTTCAGCGATCGACACGCTTACCGTAAGCGGACGCCCAATGGCTCCTTCCAGGACGAGGTCACGCGCCCGCACAAACGCGGGGTCGTGCCGCCCCTGAAAGCCGATGGCAAGCTTGACCGCCGACGTGTCGCAGGTCGCAAGCATGGCTTCAGCCTCACCCATGTTGACTGCGAATGGCTTCTCGCAGAGCACGCCCGCCGGTTTGTTCGCGGCCGCCGCGATAACCATCTCGGCGTGGTGCTGGGTGGCGGTGGCGACAACAACGAGATCGAGGTCTTCGCGCTCCAGCATCTCGTCATACTGCGTGTAACGGTTTTCCACTCTCAAGCCTTCGGCCGCAGCACCGAGCCGGACGGGGTCCAGATCGCACAGGGCTCGGACCTCGGCCCCGTCGCAGGCTTGAATCGATTTCGCGAGCTGCTCCCCGCGACGCAGCCCGACGATTCCTGCACGAATAGGTTGTATCTGCGACGCCATCCGGTCAGCCCGGGAGCTGTTCGCGGTACCTGATGTCATAGCGACCGGGATACCGGACTTCAAGATCGCCCGCCTTGATGGCGTCGAGCAAGGGCGATGACTGCGTTTTCAGCGGCAGTCGCACCAGAGAGTGGGTACGGGCCGATTCATAGATCGCCATTAGGATTTCTTGAGTTTGGATCGCGACGTTGGCGTCACCGCGGTGCGTCTCGATTTCTCCGCGCACCCATCGGGCGAGGTCAGCAATCTGTGGCACTATGAAATCGTGACCTCGTTCCGGGCCCGGAGAGAAGATTTGAAGTTCCGCGGCGTTTTTCCGCAGGACCTTGAGGCCGAACGGGACCCGTGTGAAGTCGCAGGGCAAGAGCATGAGCCCGTCGCTTCCCGCCACGATCTGAGCCGACTCGTCGTCGATTACCGAAGGCCGCACGTCGCTGTCGATGGCCATACGTACTCCGTTTTCCAAACCGACCATCGCTCCCGCGAGATCCTCGGCCGGCCAGCCGCGCTCGTACCTGTCTGTCTCCCGCTGCACGTTCGCCAGCACCCAATTCACCTTTGGGTCGCCAAGGACATAGAGCGCGTAGTTGATCTGGTGGGTGCCGCGATTCATTAGGCCGCCCGGATCAACGCTGACATACGCGAACAAGGGCTGGCCGATCGCTCCCTCTGCTATCAACGACCGCGCCTTGACGTGGAGATCCATCCAGCGCCACTCGTGTCCGATGGCCAGCCGCACGCCGTTTCGCCTGCAGGCCTCCAGCATCGCGCGCGCCTCCCCCATGCTGGACGCCATGGGTTTTTCGCAGAGAATCGCCCGCGGGTGGTACTCGGAGGCCTGTATCGTCATCTCAGCATGGAGTGGCTGCGCGGTGGCGATGCTGAGCAGGTCAGGCTGTTCGGCGCGCAGCATTTCTTCGAGGTCGGCATAGAGCTTTTCAACGCCGAAATCACGCCCCGACCGCTCAAGCGTCACCGGGTCCTTGTCGCACAGGGCAATGAGCTGGGTGTCGCCGCAGGCCAAGTAACCCGCGGCATGCAGCGCTCCGATTCGACATCCGACCACCGCACTGCGAAGTTGCGTGTCAGCCATCTCGACCCAACCCAAAGCGAAGTGCGAATGCCGAATCGTAACCCACCCTAGAAGGGTCGCGCGCTCCCGACGGAAGATAACCGGACCGACGCTCTCATCGTCGATGAATTGAGTGAGGCTTTCGCATTTTCCCGCTTTCGGCTGGGCGGGCATTGGCTATAGTGTGATGGTTCTATCTGCCCCATGCAATCATGCGGATTTACCTTCAAACTAAGGGGGGCCATGCGCCGAAGATCGAGAGACCGCAACGCAAGCGGCAGGCCAATCGCCACTCCGGAGGAGGGGAGGCGGCTTGCATGGTGGAGTGAAGCGCGGTTTGGCATGTTTGTCCACTGGGGGCTGTACTCCATCCCTGCGGGAAAGTGGGAAGGCAACGATGTGCCGGGCATCGCCGAGTGGATCATGCATCGGGCACGCATACCCGTCGAGCAGTACGAAGCCCTCGCGCCTCAATTCAATCCGATCAAATTCGATGCCAAACGGTGGGCGAGCCTCGCCAAGAAGGCGGGCATGAAGTACTTGGTCATAACCTCCAAGCACCACGATGGATTCGCCATTTTCGACTCCCCAAGCAGCGAGTACGACATCGTGGATGCCACGCCCTACGGGCGCGATCCCGTAGCTGATCTGGCCGAGGCCTGCAAAGAGGCCGGCATCCCTCTCTGCTTCTATTACTCGCAGGACCAGGACTGGCACGAATCAAACGCTTCGGGAAACAATTGGGATTTCAGAGACGACGAGCGAGACTTCGCAGCCTATCTGCGCGACAAGGTCAAGCCGCAAGTTCGCGAGCTGCTCACCCAGTACGGTCCTATCGGGCTCATCTGGTTCGACACTCCCATCCTCATCACCAAAGATCAGAGCGAGGATCTCAGAGCGTTCGTGCAAGGAATCCAACCGGACTGCCTCGTAAGCGGCAGGATCGGCAACGGCGTGGGCGACTATGGGAGCCTGGGCGACAATCAGATTCCCGCGGGACGCATAGACGGCTTCTGGGAGACACCCGCGACGATGAACGACTCGTGGGGGTTCAAGGCCAACGACCACAGCTGGAAATCCGCCGGCGCCATGCTGAATCTGTTGGCGGATCTGGCCAGCAAAGGGATCAACTATCTCCTAAACATCGGGCCCACGGCCGAGGGAATCGTCCCTGACGTCAGCGTGCGTCGGCTGGAGGAGATAGGTAGGTGGATGGACCTTAATGGCGAGGCCATCTACGGAACGTCGGCGAGTCCCTTCGCCTACGGATTCGACTGGGGCAGCATGACGCAGAAGGGCAACACGCTGTACCTGATGTTCTCCGAGTGGCCCGGAGAGACATTCACCCTGTACGGGCTCAGGAACAAGGTTCACGACGCGCGTCTTCTGGCCGATCCGAGTCAAGCCATACGCCTCTCACAGAGGCGGGACGAGGAAGTGGATAACGATGTTCTCGAACTTCGACTGCCAACGGCCGCCCCGGACAAGTACGTTTCGGTGGTCGCGCTCGATCTCGACGGACCGGCCAATGTCGAGCCCTTGCCGTTACAGCAGCCCGATGGTGCCGTCGATCTGCTCGCAACGATGGCCGATCTGCACGTGCCGAATCGAGGCAGCCGCATTTCCGTGAGTCCGGGGGGCGTAATCCAGAAGTGGTACAACAAGCGCAACTGGGTCAGATGGAAGTTCAAGGTCAATCAGCCCCGCGAGTTCAGGGTCAAAGTCGTTACGGGAACGCTGAGGCATCTGCCCGACTGGATAGGTGGTCATCGCATCAGCGTTGTGGTCGCGGGCAGTGTCATCGACGGAGAGATCCGTGATGACGAGAAGGTCGAGACGCCCCAAGCTCGCTACTTCCCACAGGTGTACACGAACCTGGGTCGCGTTCGCATCGACAACCCGGGCACATACGTGGTCAAGGTTCGAGCGGACAAGATCAACCAAGATGCCCCTTCCGGCCTAACGCTGACTTCTCTGCGTCTGGAGTAAGCGGCGGGTCGGCGGTACGCGGCCCACGACCGCCACGATGTATCGCGGCGTCGGGGAGCGTCCGCCATCTGCGGCCGCCGGTCGTGCGCGACGCGGCTACGAATAGGCTCCGTAGTCTCTGTACGCTTCCATAAGGACGTCCACGCTCTCCACAGGCGTATCGGCCTGGCAGTTGAATCTGACCCGCCGCGCGTCGGTCCGGTTAATCCCGGCCGAAGTAGTCGTCGGTGACCGATACGACCTGGGGGACCGAGGTAACTGTTACGGCGCTGCTGTCGAGGGTTTCGACGTCTCCGGTCACTCCATCACACCCAAATAGCGAGGGGCCGACCTCGTCTGACATGTCGATAACAACTGGGTCGCTCTCTATCCAGAGGAGGTAGAGGGCCTCTTCGAGATCACCGGTCGTGGTCCTAACCGTTCCATTGGGCCGTGGGGCCGAGCGCTCCACGTGGCGGTGGACCAGTTTGATGGCCATTACGCCGTAGTCTGCCCAGTCATCCATGATCTCTACGAACTCGCTATCGTGGGTGGCGAGTACCATCCCTTCAAGGTCGTAGGGATAGGGGACGTCTTCACCCGCTTTGTAGGCCTCGAGGTCGAAGGAGAACGAGCTCACCCCGGGGTGAGCTGCTTCCCAGGTCCGATAGCGCTCGAGGAGCACTGTGTCGGTGATGAACTCGGCGACGGGCCCGCCAAAG
>PVBE011181435.1_pt1 | contig 26099 bp, 23 predicted proteins | sample 1631181 | NCBI WGS metagenome assembly PVBE01 (sample SAMN08397723, study PRJNA350692) | Marine metagenome, whole genome shotgun sequencing project. | isolation source: water | place: Pacific Ocean | collected 2012-04 | reverse complement strand
CCGCCGCAAATACTTCGGGATTAATGATGGTGGGTGCCGTCCATTTCGCAAGGAGGATCAGGACTGCGCAGACCATTCCAAGTGCTATTGTTTTCATCCATTCACTCATTTGCGCACCCATCTTTCCTTCGGGATCGATTGCCGCTCACGAGATACCCGGTTCATAAAGAAAAAGAGGGCGAGAAGGAATGCCGGGATCGGCGGGAGCAGGATCGCCAGAAGTCGGATCCGTTTCTGAATATTACGGATGTCGGTCTCCATCCCTTCTTTCGCTTTTGAAATCGACTCATCTTTCTCTTCGGATATTCGAATTTTTTCAGAATCGAAAAGGCGTTGCGCTACGTTGATCACATCACTTTTGAGAATGTTTTTTGTCTGTTCATCAAGATCCGTTCTGTTCTGGATGGCAGCAACTTTTGCCTGTAGCCTGGTTTTCGCCTTTTCCAACTGAGTCTCGGCTTTTTCTTCCGCCTCTTTTACCTGGGTAAGTCTTTCCTTTTCAAATTCTTTTGTCTGCTTTGCGATTCGATCAAGTGTCCGGTGCCGGGGTCTTCGCTTTCTCAATTCAATCATCGATTCGTCCCCCGCCAATGAATCAATGCAATTGAGGGCGAAGGTTACATTGTCGATTTCCAGGTCTTCATATTGTTCCCGACGAATCTGGAAAAACATATTGGAGATCAGGTCTACATCCGCAAGCGCAATGATATTCACCTTTTGGGTAGGATCCCCTTCCTTTTCTCCAGGGATCTCACCGGTTACCCGGGCGGCCAATACATAATCTTGGGTACTGGCAGGACCTCTCCAGCCACTGCTGCTCAGGATCTGAGCTCCTGATTGCGTCGCGGATCGGATGATGGGCTGGAAGGTGAGTCCTGGTTCTTGTTTTGAGGTGAGACGTCCGGAGAAGAGAAAGATCATCTCTTGAAGGCCGGAGGTAACGGAATCGGTCACCTCAAAAACAGAATTTTCCTTTTCCCGTTTCTCTTCCGTATTGATCGCTTCGGCGACGAAGAGGATTTCTTGTTGGACTTTGATTTTTGGGTGAGGATTATAGGATTGCCAGACCAATTCTTTTCCGGCAAAGTTAACTCCGGCTGCTTTCAAAATTGTCTGAAGATTTCCTTTTGGAGGAGGGGCCTGCCGGCTCATGGGGGATCGCGGTTTCGGCATCCATGGGGCAAGGGAGGGTTGTCCTCTGCGGTCATTGCTGAAAATGGGATAAGGATCAAAAAGGAGGAAGACCGGTTTCCCCGTTCGGATGTACGTGGCGAGTCGATCCATCTCCGCTTGAAGCAGGCTCGATGGCAGGGGTACCAGGAGGACGTTGAGGTCTTCCGGGTAATCGGTCGAGGTGGAGACCTGGACGACTTCGTACTGCCGTTCCAGTTCTGTAACAATCATCCAGGGGGGGTCTTTCCGGAATTCACCCCTTTGAATGGCGGCCATATCGAATCCGCCCGAAAGCTTTGCATCGGTCGACAGTATCCCCACTTTTCTTCGACTCTGTTGCGTCACCGCACTGATGGAACTGGTTAATTCGTACTCTACGGAAAGCCCTTTGAAGAAAAAGGGTACGACAACTTCTTCTTCCCCACTGATAAAGGCGGCACCGAGCCATACTTGATGAATCGCGTTATCATCTGCGCTGAAGATCTGTTGGGGGCGAATTCCATATTCTTTCGCTTTGTTTGCTTCCGGGGTGTACTCCTCCGTTTCATTCAGTTCGACAACGATTTTTCCTCCCCCGAGTGATTCAAACTCCTGAAGCAGGTCCAGAAGTGTCAGGCGGGTTTGGACGTAGTCTTTGGGGACTTCCGGACTGATATACGCTCGCAGGAAGACCGGTCGATCTGCCGGAATATTTTCGAGTAAATTTTCTGATTCAGAAGATATGGAATGGATTTTCTCGGCCGTCACGTCCCCTTGAACTCTGGCACGGGCGACAAAAACATTCAGGGTGATGAGTGCTACGAGGGTGAATCCTAATTGAGCCCATTGGTGGTAGCGGACGGGATCGGAGAGGCCTTTCAAACGTCGAAGCGAAACGAGTCGAAGATTCTCGAGTAGTCCAAGACTGATGAGGCAGAAGAAATAGAACAACGCGCTGAAAGTGACTCTTCCGGAAACGAGGTCCCGAAAGTGTGGCCAAATCCCGAGCGAATCGAGGAATCGTTCCGCACTGTCTGGGAGAATGACAGCCCCTTTTTCAATAAATACGAAGAAGGCGCAGAAAAGAGCTCCCAGGATGAATCCGATGGTGGGCGATTGGGATCGGGCTGACCCCACCATTCCGATTGCCAGGAGAGCGGCTCCGAGGAGCCAGTACCCCAGCCAGGAAGAAAACATCAACCCCATATCAGGGCGTCCCAGCCAGAGGAGGACGCCTACATAACTGAGTGAAAAGGTGAGGGAAACCGTGTAGATCCCCAAAGCCGCAAAATATTTCCCCAGAATAATTTCCAGATCAGATCCTGGGAGTGTAAAGAGGAGTTCATCCGTCCCTTGCCGTTTTTCATCTGACCAGAGGCTCATCGTTACGGCCGGGACAAAGAAAAGAAGAAGATATGGGAACCATTCATTGAGGGTGTCGAGGTTCGCTAAATTCCTCCGGAAGAATTCTTCCTGGAAAAAGGCCGCAATCCCACCCAACAGAACAAAGACCATGATAAAGACATACCCGGTTGGATTACGGAAATAGCCGACGAAATTTCTTTTGAAGATCGCGGAGATCATTCTTTTGGTTCCTCTGCCGTTTCGAGAGCTCCGGTAAGATGATGGAAGAAGTGTTCTCTTCCTTTCCCCTCTATATTCATTTCGCCCGGTTTTCCGTCAAAAACAATCTTGCCTTCATGGATAAAAATAACCCGATCCGCAACCGCATCCACTTCCTGGAGAATATGCGTCGAGAGAAGGACCGTTTTTGTTTTCCCCAGTTCCCGGATAATCGCCCGAACATCTCTGATCTGGTTCGGGTCAAGGCCGGCCGTAGGTTCATCCATGATTAAAACATCCGGTTCATGAAGAAGGACTTGAGCCATTCCGACGCGTTGGCGATACCCTTTGGACAATTTATAAATCGGTTTATGAAGGACTTGCGTAATTCCAAATTGCTCGGATACCTCTTCGATCCTTTTGGTCTGGTTTTCCCCGGTAATGCCCCGCGCTTCGGCGAAGAAAGACAGAAGGCTTGCGGGGGTCATATCGAGATAGAGCGGGCCATTTTCGGGAAGATATCCGATTATTTTTGCGGCATTTTTTCTTTGGTTGGACAGGTCAAATCCGGCAATCCGTACTTTTCCGGAGGTCGGCGCCAGATATCCCGTAAGAATTTTCAGTGTGGTCGACTTCCCCGCCCCGTTGGGACCGAGAAAAGCGGCCACTTGCCCGCGAGGGACCGAGAACGTCACGTTCTGGATCGCGGAAAAACTTCCGTAATGTTTGGTGAGGCTGTCCGCCTCGATCATGAACTTCGTTGTTTCCATGGGAAGCGTCTTATTCGTTGGAGTTGCCCGGAACATCATCATTCCCGGATGATTCCTCAGCCGCTTCATCGGCGGCTTCTGCAGCATCTTCCTCAGCCGCTTCCTTTGCGGCCGCTGCATCTTCTTTCTTCTTTTTGGCCCGGGCGGCCCGTTCTGCTTTTTTACGGGCCTTTTCGTCGTCTACTTTTTGTGTAAATTCTTCGAAGGCCAGGTCTCTCCCTTCTTCAGTGTCCGCGTATTCAATGACCGTTTCATCCAGGTCCACCGGAATCATGAACCAACCCTGTTTCGAATTATAGGTGGTCTTGTGGATTCGGGTTCCGTCTTTATAGACAAACAGCTCGTCATCTTCCCGGGTCCAATCTTTTGGAAGTTCTACACTCATATCAATTCCTCTCTAACCTCATAATTTTGTGTCAATATAGCGATTTCGTTCGGTTTTACAAGGAAATCAAAAGGGGGGACGGAGGGTGGGGCGTCTTTTTTTCCAAAACCATTTCCATAGGATGAGTGCTCCAATGAGACAGGAGAGCAGAGTGAGGGAGGATGCCCATTTGGCGGCGGAATTTTTCTCCACGATGGCCAGTTGAAGGGATCCAAAAGAGAGTGCGAGAAGAATAACCAAAGAGACGGCCAAACCGATTGCAATTCGGAATCGATTGGCTATCGCACGAACCGGATCTGCCGGTTCGGCCATTCGGAGTTTTCGAAGGGAGCCAAGCGACCAGTATCCGGCCGTCACCCATCCAATTCCCAATACGATCCAAGGCCACATGGAGAGACGGTAACAGAAAATCAATCCTCTTTACAGCACCGAATGAACCACACGTGCAAGAGTGGCTGTAAAGATAGGGTTAGAATTCGGAACCGGGAGCCGGGTCCATTTTACCCCCAGATTTTCGGTCCTTTTTTTATAATGGCGGTCGAGATTGAACAGAACCTCCACCTGGTCGGAGGTGAATCCAATGGGCGCGACCACAATTTCTTCTTTTTTCCGGAGAAGTTTAATGACTTCCCATATGTCCGGCCCCGTATGGGGTTCTGGCACAGGGACGATACTGTGAAAACCGAGGTGGGCTTCAATCGATACCCTTTTTTGGATGGCTCGGATCGTTTCCTGCAATTCACTCTGATAGAGACCCGCCTTGCTCTGTTCCATTGTGGGGGCCGTAAAAAGGACGGTAGATCCTTTTTTTATCTGGGATACCCAGTAATTAATGAAGAGTGGATGAGAGGCCCAGGACCAGACGGGAATGATTTTCATATCCTTGGCTATCGATTTTAAGAGCTCTTGACACTCTCCGACGGATCCTTTCGCGTATTGAGGAGTAAGGGAAATCCCAATAAGGCGCCCTACCCGGTCTTTTTTAGCTTCGGCTACCGCGGTATAGATGGAAGGTTCCCAGAGACGCATACCGAGGTAGACTTTGATGGGAAGAGCTTCATCAAGAGCGGAACATTGTTTTTGGATAATCGTGCCTTGTGGACATTCCCCTCCAATTTTTCGAAGAGCATTTGCCAGTTCCACTTTTGTGGAATTTCCCTCCCCCCCTTCCGGGAATAGATTCGTGAGGTATTGGTCCAGTTGACTTTCGTCTGAGGGGAATCCCTGCGCCAAAAGGATGACGCCGGTTTTCATCGGGAGTGGATTCTCTGTAAAACCGCGTGAACATTTTCGGGAGGAGTTCCCGGGAGGATGCCATGTCCCAGATTGAAGATAAATCCGGGTCGTCCTTCCATCCGGTCCAGAATTTCGTCCACCTTTTTTTTCAGAACGGGGACAGGAGAGAACAGAAGTGCCGGATCCAGGTTTCCCATAATTGCCTTATCGGGAAGCCGACGTGCCGCTTCCTCAATCGGAATTCTCCAGTCTACTCCAATGACATCTCCCCCGGCTTGTGCCATCAATTCAAGAAGCGTGGAGGTTCCCGTCGCAAAATGAATGGTGGGCACAGTTTCCAATTTTAGTTCATCAAAAATAAGGCGGGTATAGGGAAGGACCGATTCTTTGTAATCTTCCGGGGAGAGATTTCCAACCCAGCTATCAAATATTTGGACGATCTCTGCTCCGGCCCGGATCTGGGCACGAAGGAAGTCCGCCGAGGTTTTTGCCAGGAATGTCATAAGGTTTGCCCAGAGATCTGGTTGAGCGGTCATAAGGGTCTTTGTTTTCTGGAATGTTTTGGATGGACCTCCTTCGATCAGATAACTGGCAAGCGTAAAAGGAGCCCCTGCGAAACCGATCAGGGGAACACGCCCTTCCAGTTGTTCCCGCACCATGCGAATGGATTCGAGGGGCGCAGGAAGATCAACTTCGGGTGTAAGTTTTCGAAGTTTTTCAAAATCATCCTGGGATTCGAGAGTGGGCTTCAATTGGGGCCCTTCCCCGGCCACATATTGAAGATCGATCCCCATGGGAGGGTAAATCACGAGAAGATCGGAAAAAATTATCGCGGCATCGAGTTCAGGAAAACGATCGATCGGCTGCAAGGTCACCTTTGCCGCAATTTCCGGGAGGGAACACATTTCGTTCATCGAATAGTTTGCGCGAATATCGCGATATTCTTTGAGATACCTTCCGGCCTGTCGCATGAACCAGACCGGAGTCCGATCCACCGGTTCTTTTCGTGCCGCTCTGAGTAATCGATCGTTCATTTTCGTAGCGGGATTCTACGATCGCCGGGGTCGCTCTGCAAGCCTGTTAGAGAAGGCTTTCGACGAGACCTCGGATTTCCCTCATATCGGAGACCGGATTTTTCGCGATACAAATGGCAGGTTCGGTTCCCACCCCGTGGCTTCCCCGAACTAATGTTGCATCAAGGGGAATGACATCCACAAGAGCTCGAAATCCAAGTTTCTTCATGAAAACTTTTCTCATCGCTCGAAAACGAGAGGTTAGGAAGAGTTCACAAGGGTCGTATCCCGGTTTTCGGTGGATGTCGACGGTTCGGGCGAAGTCCGGAGCGCAGGCATCATCCAACCAATAGGGATAGGCAAACCAGGCGTCAGGACGACTCAGGGCGATCAATTCTCCGGAACGGGAATGGGAAAGCCCCACTTCTTCCGGGAGAACCACCCGGTCGACTCCTGACAAATTCTCCAGTCGATCCTGGACCTCTTGAAGCGGCAGACCATTCTGAATATACAAATGAGCAACCTGATGATCCACGACGGCAAAGGCCTTCGATTGGAAAGGATCGAGTTGCTCGCCGTAAGGGCCGGGTCGAACCGTCAGCCACCCCTCTTTTCGTAATTCCCGATTGAGATAAACGGGCTGGGATACGGGGACGAGCCCGTATTCGGATACGACGATCACCTCTGCCCCCACATCTGCAGCAGCGGTAAGAACATGTTTTGCCGCATCATCTACCTCTCGAATCAAGTCAGGGTTTCCCGGTCCTACTCGCTGCTGGTCATAATCCAGATGGGGGAGGTAAACAAGAGTGATGTCCGGTTTCTTCTCGCGAATAACACGCGCAGAGGCTCGTGCAATCCAGTCGCTCGATGGAAGTCCCGCCCCTGGCCCCCAAAAGGAGAAGAAGGGAAAGGCTCCAACATTCTTTTCCAGATCGCACCCTGTCTCATCAATGATGCCGAAACTTTTGGATCCGTCTGCTCCGTAAAAGGGCTTGGGTGTGCTGAACCAGTCAACGGGCGCCCCCTGGTTAAACCACCAGAACATTTTTGCGCAGGTCCCCTTCCCATTTCCATAAAGGGTTTCTGCCTGGATGAGCCGGTTCGATTGCTGCCAGAAACGGATTTCCATGGTATCCCGGTGGAGCCATCCGTTGGCGACGATCCCATGTTCTTCGGGACCGGTACCGGTAAGCATGGTGGCCTGAGCGGTACTCGTAACGGCGGGAAGCGGTCCCTTCATGGGGAGTGCTTTTCCAACCGAAGAAAGATGGGGCGCATGCGCCAGAAGTTCCGGCGTCAACCCAACCACATTGAGAAGGACAACGGCCATTATTTTTTGAAGGTAAGCGGGAGCGTCAATTTCTTCCCGTCCCGAAGTATGACCACGGTCGTTTCAAATTTGGCTTTCCTTTTTGCTTTGGAAATATCCTTCCGGGTTTTGATTTCCATCTCTCCAATTTTCAAGATTTTATCTCCTTCATGGAGCCCGGCCTTGTCGGCAGAAGAATCGGGCATGACCATCTGAATCGTCATTCCGTCGTTCTCCAGGTTGACTCCCAGCATCCGTTGGGGACGGTTGTTTGATCTGGGGAGCCCTTCCCTCGGGAGCATCTCTTCCTCATTAGCCAATCCCCAGGCGGCGATCGCTACGACAAGCGAAGAATGGCGTTGGTATTCGGGAATCGCTTCTTTGAAATGGTCATGCTGCGTATGGTGGCACCGGAAATAGTTGGCTCGACCCGATTGCCCCCAGAAGAAACCGGGAACCCCTGCGACGAGGAAAGAATCATGGTCGCTGCCAATCGGATGGGGCAGTCGATCTACCTTCTTGATCTTGAAGGGGAATTTCGGATTGAGCGAACCTATTTTCTCAAAAACCCTCTCAAAGACGGGGGTCATCGCGCCGACGGAGGCGATCCCGGAAAGGTAGTTCGTTCCCCCGTCATGAACAAGGACGCTGGAGATGTTCTTAAGTTGATCCCGATTTTGGGCGATCCACGCTTTCGAACCCAACAGTCCCTGCTCTTCCCCACTCCAGAGCATGAAGCGAATCGTTCTTTTCGGCTTTGCTCCACTTTTCATAAGAAGTCGAGCGGCCTCAAGGGTCGTAGCGACCCCCGTTCCGTTGTCGACCGTTCCGGTCGCGCCGTCCCAGGAATCGATATGTCCCCCAAAGATGACCATCTCCTCCGGTTTTTCAGTTCCGGGGATATCGGCGATAACATTATATATAGGAATGGGGCCCTTCACGAATTCGTTCTGGATGTTGAACCGGAGTCGTACGCTGGTCCCCTTTTCAATCTGTTTGGTTATGGAGGTAAAGTCTGATTTCTTTAGATATACATTCACTTGGGTCGGAAGAGATTCCCATTTAATCCCGTAGTTTCCACCGGTGACCAGTAACTCGCTTCGTCCTGAGCGGACAATTCCCGCCGCTCCCACTTTTTCAAGGGCTTGTCGGATGGCCCGTTTCGGGCGGGAGGAGGCAACAATCCATGCCCCTTTGAATTGATCGGTTACCTCTTTGGCGTTCTTGGGCGCGATCAGGGCGGGGCCTTCCACCGGTCCCTTCGTCCCCGGTGTCCAGGACATAGTCATACAATCCAGTTTCTTCTTCTCAGGGCTTATGAGTTCCCCTGACCAGGGGCCTCTATTGAATCCGACCGGGAAGGTCCCCCACTGTTCCAGTCGTGCATTTTCAATTCCAAACGATTGGAATTTATCGCGCGCCCATTCACACGCTTTCCGATCGTTATCAGAAGAGGTTAATCGAGGTCCTATCCCGTTCACCAGTTGATCGAGATGTTCCATGACCTGGGAATTGGATTTCCCTTCCCGAAGGATGGAGTCGATGACATCTGACGTTTGTTCGGTTTGAAAACAGACCAGTCCAAGAATAAGCGTGAAAATGTGCATGAATAATCTCCAAAGGATTTTCAGGATTCGACACGGAATTGTACGAATCAGCAAGGAATTTCGTTTCGTATAATGATGAGAAAACTACTGATAATTGGCCTTGGCCTCGCACTTCCCCTTTCCCTTGCCGCGCAAGACAGTATCCGAAGACGTGTTTCTCGCGACTATCTGAATGTGGTCCGAACGATTCAGAGAGCGCAGAAAACTTTGGTTCCGAGTCGATCGATCGGTCTTCCCAATGCCGCTTCGATGGAACATGCGAAGGCACTTCCCGCGAAAGGGTACGGGTATACCATGAGATCCGCCCTTACCCGGAAAACCAATTTTGGTACCGATGAGATGGTCTACGGGCTGATGATCCTCGGCGCTGAAATGGGAGACCGGTATGGAAAACAGGGAACGTTCTATGTGGGAGATATCAGCCGGGAGGCAGGAGGAAAATTATCTCCCCATGTGAGCCATCAAGGGGGGCGGGATGTGGATCTGGGGCTCTATCTCTGCGACAAAAAAGGAAAAGCGCAGGGAAACAAGATGGTGAAGATTGACAAGGAAGGGAATGCGGGGGGAACCCTGCAATTCGATCTTCCAAGAAATTGGGACTATGTTTGTTTGATGATGGATAACCCCTTCTTCGGGAAGGATATTCGTTTTATTCTGATCGCTTCCTGGATCAAGGAACTTCTTCTTAACCATGCACGCGATCGGATGGCCCGATCGAGAAATTCCCGGGAAAGGGCCTATCTGAAAAAACAGATCAATCGTGCGGATAAACTGCTTCGGCATCAATCCGGTCATGAGAATCACTACCATCTTCGAATCAAATGTTCGAAAGACGATAACAAGAAAGGCTGACGGGATTTCTAGCGCTTTTGCTGCGGTCGCGGCATAATCTCCCGGATGGATCCTTTTCGTTCCCTTCGAATGTCCGCCTGCCCTCCTGGCCGGTTTATTGGCGAGGGTCATCACGTCGTTCGGAAAATGCTCCTCGATACGAAGGTCGAGAAGTGTCTTTTGACTCCCGAAGGGTATGAACGGCTCAAAGAATTGATCCCATCCGACGTAGAAATACTTATAAAATCGAAAGAAGAGATGTCCGACTATGTCGGCTTCCAGGTTCATCGTGGATATTTCGCCATGGGAAAAATCCCAGAACCGATCCCCTTTCGAGAAGGGCTTGTGGTGGCTCTTGATGGGATCTCTCATGCGGAAAATGTGGGTTCCATCCTTCGAAATTGTGCCGGATTTGGAGTGGGGGGAGTCCTGATCGGGGAGACGACCTCCAACCCATGGTTGCGTCGTTCCGTTCGAGTCGGTATGGGAGCTCCTCTTCGTGTCCCCCTGAAATTTACGGACAACCTTGCGGAAACGATATCCCGGATGGAGATCCCGACCTATGCGGCCCACATTCATGGGGAGAAAATGAACCTGGACGAATTGGATCTTTCCCGGGATACCTGTATCGTTCTGGGAAGCGAAGCGGACGGGGTTTCCCCTGCGGTTCTCGATGCGTGTGACCGAACGGTTTACATTCCCATGGCCGAAAATTGGGACTGTATCAATGTCGCGGCAAGTTCGGCCGTGTTTCTCTACGCGGCTACCCGGCAAAGAAAGGGGATGATTCCTGATTCCTGATATTTCGATGGATCTCATCCTTCGAGCAAAGGAGGCGATCTCCGGACACGTTCGACGGACCCCCCTCTTCTTTAGCGAGTGGTTGTCGAAAGAGACCGGGTCTGAGGTCTATCTCAAGTGTGAGAATCTTCAACGGACGGGATCATTCAAAGTCCGGGGAGGGTTTGCGCATCTGGGACTTTTCCCGGAGTCGAAAAAGGGGGTCGTAACCGCTTCCGCCGGAAATCATGGGCAAGGCCTCGCGATCGCGTCAAAAACTTTTGACGTTCCCTGCACGATTGTGGTTCCCAAAGGGGTTCCCAAAGTCAAAGAAGAGGCGATGCGATCGTTTGGAGCCCGGGTGATTATCTCCCCTTTCGAAGGGTATGACGATACGGAACTCTGGACGCGCGAACAGATTCAGGAATTGGGCGGTACCTGGGTCTCGGCTTTTGATGATCCGGGAGTGATCGCAGGGAATGGGGGGACGACCGGCCTCGAAATCTTTGAAGAGATCCCAGACATTGACACCATCGTCGTCTCTTGTGGCGGCGGTGGTTGTTCGATCGGCCTGGGCGTTGTGGCTCATCAACAGGATTCCCGTGTGATTGGGGTCAATTCCGATTCGTCTCCTGGAATGTGGCTCTCCCGAAAAGAGGGAAAGGCTCAACTTAAAATCGAAAGTAAACCGACGATCGCGGAGGGGCTTGAAGGCGGGGTCAGTGAAGTTTCCTACCGTCTTGGGTTGGAATACATCGATGATGTGGTCCTGGCGAAAGAAGCGGATCTTCGCAAGACGGTTCCTGCGATCGCGCGGAAAGAAAAGATGGTTGTGGAAGGGTCTGCAGCCGCAGGAGTGGCGGCCCTTTTGGACGGTCAGGTCACTGGAAAAAAGATTGTGGTCGTCTTGACCGGATCGAATATCGATCCCGGACGCTTTTCGACTCTTCTTCAAGAATCCTGAGGGGCCCCGCCAGGGGGCCTGTTTTTTGTTTCCCCGCTGCCTCGGGAACACTATCCTGTCCCCCATGAAATCAAAGACCGAGCATCTATGGTTTGAAACCCCCAACCGGATGGACTTTATCAACATTACTCCTGAGGTCGAAAACCTGGTCCGGGAAAGTGGGGTCCAGGAAGGGCTCGTTCTTGTCAATGCGATGCACATCACGGCGAGTGTATTCATTAACGATGATGAACGGGGGCTTCATAACGATTTTAAGCGATTCCTGGAGGGGATCGCTCCCCATTCCCCGATCGATCAGTACGAACATAATCGGACCGGAGAAGACAATGGAGACGGCCATATCAAAAGGCAGCTTTTTGGCCGTGAAGTGGTGGTCGCTGTTACGGAGGGAAAGCTCGATTTTGGGCCGTGGGAGCAGATCTTTTATGGTGAATTTGACGGAAAAAGAAAGAAGAGAGTCCTTGTAAAGGTCATGGGAGAATGATGACAGCCGAACAGATGAATCTGGATGTTCTTAAAATAGAGGTCCAGGACCGGATCCGATCTTTTCTTCGGGAGATTCTGGAAAAGCTCGGAAAACATGTCGACAGCTTTGTGGTCACTGGTCGGAGCGCCCTCGATACGTCCGACTTTTCTCCCGAAATGGTCGAGTCGGTTCTTGTGGTCGACAAGATGTCGCTTCACTACGTGGAGGATATCGCTCCCTTGGGGAAAAAGCATGGGTCGAGGGGCCTTCGCACCCCTCTGATCATGTCGAAGGACTATATCCAGGAATCTCTCGATGTCTTTCCGATGGAGTTTCTCAATTACCAACTCGCACATAAAACGGTCTTTGGGGAAGATCCTTTCTCGGCGCTTTCTTTTGAGAAGAAGGATCTTCGGCTTCAGTGTGAACGTGAGTTGAAATCGTTCTTAATTCGGTTACGACAAGGGTATCTCTCTTCCACAGGGGATTCCAAGATTCTTGCCAATGTCGTCCGAGAAGCGGCGGATAGTTTCTTTTCGATTGTCCGGGGAGTTCTCTTCCTTGTAGACGGAAAGATTTCCAACGTAGAGAAGGAAGATGTTCGTGCTCTTGGGCAGGCGCTTTCTTTGTCTGCCCCTGGGGTGACCTCGGAACAACTACTCGAAACGTTGAAAAAACATCCCCAGAAAAACTTTGAAACCTTCTACGGGTTTGCAGATGAGCTAAGCCGGAAAGTCAACGATCTGGAATTATGATGACGATCTTACTCACCTTATTGTTCACGCTGGGCCAGGACTTCCCCACTCCCAAAGGGTATATCAATGACCACGCGAATGTGATGAAATCGTCTGATGTCCGGAAACTGAATTCGGTGATCACGGAATTAAAACAGAAAACGGGGGCGGAACTCGCGTTTCTTATTCTTCCTTCTGTCAAACCTCTCGACATCAATACCTATGCGAATGAGTTGATGGAAAAATGGGCGGTCGGGGATAAGAAGAAGGGAAACGGGATGATCGTGGTTGTGGCGATCAAGGATCGAGATTATGCAATCCGGACCGGGTATGGATTGGAGGGGGAATTTCCGGATGGGAAAGTGGGGCAAATGGGCCGGGATTACTTCGTGCCCCTTTTCAAACAAAAAAAGTACAGTGAAGGCGTTTTCAATTTCAGTGCGGCGATATTGAGTGTTTTAGCCCAAAGATATAACGTGACCCTGACCGGGGCCCCCAAAGCACGGAAACACAAGAGTAAGGGCGGTTGGGGAAGTATTTTTGGTTTAATCATCCTTGTTTTGATAATCGGATCTTCTATCGGTTACGGCCGGCGCGGCTCGGGAGGGGCGTGGCCTCTTCTATTGCTCTTCGGAATGTCCGGAAGCGGATGGCGTGGCGGCGGTGGCGGCGGCTCCTTTGGGGGAGGCGGCGGTGGTGGATTCGGTGGTTTTGGTGGTGGCAGTTTTGGTGGAGGAGGTGCAAGTGGCTCCTGGTAATTACGACTATCAGACTCATGGTCATCAAGGATCGCCCAACAGCGGTTCGAGCAAGAGTCTCTGGATCACGCTCGGTGTCGCCGGGTTTCTTCTTTTCCTCGGTGGATGTTTTGCCATCGGGGGATACAACAAACCGATCGGTTTGGCTGAAAACGTAAAAGGCCAATGGGCTGAGGTGGAAAACCAACTCAACCGACGGTACGAATTGATCCCGGATCTCGTGAAAGTGGCGAAAAAGGTCTCTGGGATCGAAACCGATCTGTACCAGAACCTTGCGAAAGCGCGGGCCTCTTACTCGGGTGCGAAAACGATGAATGAGAAGGCGAAAGCGGCTTCCAATGTCGAAGGGGCCCTTTCTCGACTTCTTGTCGTCGTAGAAAGGTATCCTGATTTTAAGGCGAATAAAAACTGGCTGAAACTTCAGGACGAAATCGCGGGGACCTCGAATCGAATTGCCGTTTCCCGGAAAAGGTACAACGATTCGGTGAAAGAGTTGAACGCACATATTAAGAAGTTCCCCGGGCGAATGTTTGCCGGATTTGCAGGAGTGATGGAGGCGGAATATTTCAAGCCGCCGGAAACCTCTTTGGCAAAACCGGAACTCGATCTTGATTGAGGATTCTTTCCGACTCCCCGGCCTGCTCAGGTCGGGGAGTATTTTTATCCTGGAAAACCTTCTATGGAAGCCACGATCCGGTCGACCGCTTTGGTGGTTTCCAGATCTTCATTGAGGGGGGGCGCGTGGTGTGGCTTTCTCCTCGCGTCGATGATGAGGGGTCCCTGGCAGCCCCAATGTTTCTTCTCGATCGTTTCCCCTACCCCATAGATATCGTGGGAAGGGTTTGACCGCGTAAAGGTGACCCAGAGGAAGTTTGCAAAAGACTCAGAAATGAAATCTGTATCTTCCGTGAGGATCACAAGGGCGATCCCCTCCCCTACATCCAAATTTCTCCAGGAAGGCGCTTCCTTATCCGCAGAATCGTAATCGGTAAAGGGGTCCGCTTCAAGAGCCAGGATTCCGTTGGTTATCATCTGTGGATTTTTGAGGGTGTCCGGGATTGTCATGTTTTCCCGAAGCGTCTTTGCCAGTTCCCTCTTCTTTTCCCCGGCCGCGGCGATGATAACTTTCGATCCTGCGTTAAGACCGGTTCCGGAATAGTCAAGGGTGTCGATCGTTCCTTTGGTTTGGAAATGGAGATCCCGTTCAAAATCGATCCTCTCCAGGATGTGGTGGAAAAACTTTTTAGGAGAGTCTGTTTTTAGTTCGGGGTTGTCCTCCTCGGCTGCGATCAGGAGATATTTAGCCAGAGAAGCTTGTCCAAATCCGAGGATGGCGTGCGCTCCCGTAAGAATCTCTTGAGGGATTCTTTTTTGATACGGAACATACCGTTCCCTTCCAATGGCAAGAAGAAGGGGGTGGACCCCCGCTTCATCGATTGCATGGATTTCTTTGATCCCCGGGATTTCGACCGGAACCATCGGGCGGGTGATTTCGTGGATCATATTTCCGAAAAAAGTATCTTCCTGAGGAGGCCTGCCGACCACGGTAAAAGGCCATACCGGGTTATTCCTGTGAAAGACTTTGGAGACTTTCATCACCGGGAAATCGTGCGCTAAACTGTAATAGCCAAGATGGTCTCCGAAGGGCCCTTCCGGTTTTGTCACTCCGGGAAGAACCTCCCCGAGAATACAGAAATCGGCATCAACAGAGACCTTCCAACCGTTGTAATCGGCGATCCGGAATCGGCGCCCCGCCAACATTCCGGCAAAGGTGAGTTCGGACAACCCTTCCGGGAGAGGCATGATCGCTCCCAATGTATGAGCAGGAGGTCCTCCCACAAAGATGGATACTTTCAGTGGATCTCCTTTTTGGAGCGCTTTGGAATGATGGATTCCGATTCCCCGGTGGATCTGGTAATGAAGTCCCACCTCTTCGTTGGGTATGTATTCGTTTCCTCCCATTTGGATTCGATACATTCCCACGTTCGATTTCATCAGATTTTTCGGATCATCCGGATCGAGCGTGAGAACTTGCGGAAGAGTGATGAACGGTCCCCCATCGTCCGGCCATGATTTGATCTGGGGTAATTGATCGATGGTGGTTTCCTGGGCAAAAACGGGGCCCGTTCGAACCTTTTTCGGGAGTGCCGACAAAGCGGTAAAAGCGACCCCCATGTTTCGAAATGGATTCTTTACCGCCGAGAGCGGATCCGCCTTTATTCCCACGACCCGTTTTACCTTTTCGAGGGAGTGGCGGAAAAGGTGGTCCGCTCGTTCTCGTTTCCCGAAAAGATTGCTGACCGCAGGAAAAGGGGAACCTTTTACCTTTTCATAAAGAACGGCCGGGCCCCCTTTTGAATAAGCCCGTCTTTGAATTTCCGCCATTTCAAGGTTGGGATCGATCTCTTCTTTGATCCGGAGGAGCATCCCATTTACTTCCAGATCTCGAATCGCTTCTTGTAATGAGGAATAGCTCATCGCCCGTCCTTATCCAATTTCTGTCCAGGAACGGCCATCTTTTTGGATCAGATCGTCCGCTTCCTTTGGCCCATCGCTTCCAGGATCATAAAGAGCAATCGGGCTTTCCTGATCCCGATCCCAGGCGTCCAAAATTGGGGTGATAAAGGTCCACGCTTTTTCCACGCCATCCCGCCTTGCAAAGAGGGTCTGATTTCCACGCATACAGTCCAGGAGTAATCGTTCATACGCCTCGGAGATTGGTTTCTGGAACGCTCCCGCGTAAGACATATCCATATGCACATTCCCGACCGAGAGATCGTCTCCAGGAACTTTTGATACGAACCGAAGAGAGATCCCCTCTTCCGGTTGAATCCGGAGAGTCAGTACATTCGGTTGCACCGGTTGGCAGGCATTATTCTTTTTGAAAAGACAGAGGGGAATCGACCGGAAGTGAATGGATACTTCCGTTTCCTTGGCGGCAAGCCCTTTTCCGGCACGCAAATAGAAGGGAACCCCCTGCCATCGCCAGTTTTCGACCATCATTTTCATCGCAACATAGGTAGGGGTTCGGGAGTCGGCGGCGACCCCTTCCCCCTTCTGGTATCCCCGGTATTGTGCGCGAACGACATTTTCCATCTCCATGGGACGGAGGGAGTGGATCAGCTGAACTTTTTCATTGCGAACATCATCGGCATCGAAGGAAACCGGAGGTTCCATCGCAACGAGAGCCATTACCTGAAGGAGATGGTTCTGGACGATATCCCGGAGGACGCCGGTCTGATCATAGAATCGACCCCGTCCTTCCACCTGGATCGATTCTGCGGCCGTGATTTCGACATGGTCAATATGGTTTCTGTTCCAGAGGGGTTCGAAGATGGAGTTCCCAAAGCGAAAGACGAGAATATTCTGGACCGTCTCTTTCCCCAGGTAATGATCGATCCTGTAGGTTTGGGATTCGGAAAGCCGTTTCCCAACCAATGTATTCAATTCTTTTGCAGAGCCCAGGTCTGATCCAAATGGTTTTTCAATGATCACACGGGACCAGGGATTTCCATCCGGTTCATGAAGGAGTTCTGCGGATTGAAGTTGTTCCAGTATGAGGGGGAAAAACCGTGCGGGGGTTGCGAGGTAAAAAATCCGATTTCCATTCGTGCGATGGGTCGATTCCACCTCTTCCAGTTTCCTCCGCAGTTTTATGTAGGAATCGGACTCTGTGAAATCTCCGGGGATGTAATGAAGAGTTTTGGCAAAGGAATCCCATTCTTCCATTTTCATCTGGGAATAAAGATCGGTGCTTTCTTTTTGTTTATCCCGGAATCCATCATCATCTGTTTTGTCTCGATTAAATCCGAGCACGGAAAAATTCCCGGGCAGGTCTCCCTCCTGGTGTAGATGATATAACGCGGGGATCAACTTCCTCCGTGCAAGGTCTCCGAGAGCCCCAAAAATGATTACCGTACAGGGGGGAGCGGAATCCTCTTTCACTTGTGGCTGCCCCGGCAGGATTCGTGTCCGTATTTGTGTTCTGGAAAAATCTTTCATGCGCTCTCCTTTACGAGAACAGGTAGTGACCCGCGCCGATCAAAGCGGCTTTGGGATTGAGTGCGACTCGGACAGGAATTGATTTCATAAGCTCGGAGAGGTCCCCTTTTTCCAGGAATCCTTCCAAGAAATGTGGTTTTCGAAGAGCCGGAAGAATTTTTGGTGGAATTCCCCCGCCAAGAAGAACTCCTCCCCGGGAAAGAGCGGTAAGAGCGAGGTTTCCCGCCTCCGCGCCTAATAACGTGCAATACAACGCTACCGATTCCTGACAGATGGAATCTTTTTCGTCGATTCCCACTTGCGTCAGAATCGCATTTGGATCCCCTTCGGATAATTCGGATTGAAGCCAGTCGGGAGTACCCGCTTGGCTTCGATCGCGGAGGAAATCGTGAATATGTCGGATTCCATTTCCACAAAGGATTTCTTCATGATTGACTCTTCTCTTTATGCGGTCCTGGACAAAGGTAAGAAGATCGATTTCCAATTCGTTTCGAGGGCCGAAATCGGTATGCCCTCCTTCCGACGCCATGGGATGATATCTTTTTCCATCCCAGAAAAGGATTCCTTCTCCCAACCCCGTTCCAGGGGCGACTACGGCGATGGTACCCTTTGGGGCGGTTGCGTCTCCTTTCTGGAGGATTTCAAAATCATCCTCTTTTAGATGGAGCATTCCCAGTGAGGTCGCTTCCAAATCATTGATCAGTTTTACACGGTCCGTTTGAAGGATCTTTTTTAGAGAATCTTCCGAAAGCACCCAGGGAAGATTGGTGACCGAAACTTTTCCATCCAGGACCGGTCCGGCCACTCCAAAACAGGCTCCTTCCAGAGAAGGATTCGGTTGGAATTTCTCAAGTATCGCTTCAAACGTTTCTTCGGATGCGCTGGGATATTCCGCTTCCTTTACCAATCGAAGTCCCCGGTCCCCTTTTTCATACAGGGCAAGGATCGTTTTCGTTCCCCCGATATCTCCCGCAAGAATCATTGGATGAATTCCCCTCCATTTTCAAGTTTGGAGGCCGCATCCTCGTCAATCATCCAGAGGATATTCCCGGTGATTCCTTGAGCCGGTAGCTCCTTGGGATTCTTTTCCCCTTCCAGAACTTTTTGCAGGGCATTCGCTTTCGCTTTTCCAGAAACGAGAAATACCACTTCTTTCGCCTGGTTCAAGGTGGGATAGGTAAGGGTATATCGATGCCCACCCAGTTGCCCATGGGGATTGATGGTGACCCAACGGTTTTTCTCTTCCAGGGCCGGGGAATGGGGAAAGAGAGAAGCGGTATGACCATCGGAACCCATACCAAGAAGAACAAGGTCGATTATTGGCGGGTCTCCCAAAATCGTTACCAAATTCGATTCATATTCGGAAACGACATTGTTCAGGTCCGGCTTTTCCGCTTCGAACCTGTGGATGCGATTTTCAGGGACGGGTAGCGCAGAGAGCATTACTTCGTTCGCCATACGAAAATTCGAGTCGTAATGTTCGGGAGGGACGCCCCTCTCATCTCCCCAGAAAAAATCAATTTGTGACCAATCGATTTTATCCCGGTAGACAGAGGAAGAGAGAAGATAGTAGAGCGCTTTCGGGGTGGAGCCTCCTGAGAGAGCAACAGAAAAGGGTTTCTCTTCCGTTACCCGTTCGCAGAAAAGTGCCGCGCCAGCATGGCTCAACTCTTTGGGTGTGGAATATCGTTTGATCCTCATGCGGACTTTGGAGTTGTGCTCCTATCCTCCTGATGGCGATTCTACATGGCCGCCAAATTTATGTCGCATGGCGGAGAGAATCTTTTCAGCATACGTATGATCTTGCCTCGATCGAAAGCGTGTATAAAGAGCCGCCGAAATCACATCGGCCGGCACTGATTCTTCAATGGCGGCCATTACCGTCCATCTTCCCTCCCCGGAATCCTGAACAAATCCGGTAAAGTTATCAAGGCTTGGATTCTCCACGAGAGCGGAGGAGGTTAAATCGAGAAGCCAGGAGCCGATTACAGATCCTCTTCTCCATACTTCCGCAATATCCGCAAGGGGAAGATCGTAGCGTATCTCTTGGGGAAGTTGTTTCGAGGTTGCATTTTTCAGGATATCGAATCCTTCTGCGTACGCCTGCATGAGGCCGTATTCGATCCCATTATGGATCATTTTGACGAAATGCCCAGCTCCGTTTGGGCCGCAATGAAGATACCCTTCTTCCGCGCTCCCTGTTTTGTTTTCCCATCCCGGGGTTTCCTCAATGGTTCCTTTCCCCGGGGCCAATGTTTTGAAGATCGGGTCCAGGGAGAGCACAATCTCCTGTTCCCCCCCAATCATCAGGCAATACCCACGATCGATTCCCCACACCCCTCCACTCGTTCCAGCATCGACGAAATGAATCCCTTTTTCTTTCAAGGTTCGCGCACGGCGAACATCATCTTTAAACATCGAGTTTCCCCCGTCGATGATGATGTCCTCTTTTTGCATGTATTCCGAAAGGGCTTCGATCGTTTTTTCTGTGGGATCCCCGGAGGGAACCATGATCCAGGCGGCACGGGGCGGTGATAATTTTTTTGTGAATTCCTCGAGGGATGTCGCCCCTGTGGCTCCTTCCGAAACGAGGGCGTTGACATGATCCTGATTCAGATCATACACGACACAGTTATGGCCGCCCTTCATCAACCGGCGGACCATGTTGCCTCCCATTTTTCCCAGACCGACCATTCCGATCTGCATGAGTTACTCCTTTCCTAAAACCGATCAGGCTTGTGCCATGATCTTTTGGATCATTTTACTGATCCGGGCGAGATCCCTTCCCACATCTTCTCCCAGGTGGAGACGAACGATTTTTCTGTTGCGTTCTACGAGAACTTCAAAATCTCCCTGGGCCTGAGCTCTTTTCAATGTTCCAAAAGTGAACTTTTCCCCAGGGATGGGGAGATCTTCCTTATCTTCGGATGTAATCTGAAGGAAGAGGCCTGTATTCGGGCCTCCCTTATGAAGTTGTCCTGTGGAGTGAAGGAATCGAGGTCCATATCCGACACTGGTGGCCACCTTTTTAGAATCGCGAATGGCGAGTCGAATGTCATCAAGGTGTCGGTTGTATTCTTCTTTCATTTCCAGGAAGGCATTGATGGAAAAATAATCACCTGCCTGGAGTTTCGATAAGTGGGAACATAAGGCCTCTTCAAGAGAAGAGTTGCTTCCGGATTCTTTTGGATTCGTGAAGAGTTCTATCCCATCCTCTTTAACGAATGGCTTTTCATCGGTCGAAATTCCATTCGTTTTCATCAGGTTTCTAGAGGCTGTTTTTGCCGATTCTACGTCGGGTTGATTGAAGGGATTGATTCCCAGGATCGATCCCGCCACCGCGGTAGCCATTTCCCACCGGAAGAACTCCTGCCCCAGTTCACGTTTTCCCTCCAGGTTTATCCGGACAACAGGATGCCCGGTTCTTTCCAGGTCATCTATTTTGGCATCTTGCTCTTCACTTCCGGTTTCTCTCCCACGAACATAGACGAAGACTCTGTCGTTCCCATACAAGTCGCGAGTTCCGAGAGATTCTCCTACGATGGGAATAAGACCTTTCCCCTCTTTCCCCGTTGATTCTGCGATCAACTGCTCCAACCAGGCTCCCAAAGAATGCAGGGCAGGACTTGTAATGATGGTCACTTTATCCCGGCCTTTGTCTGCCAACGTTCCCAATATGGTTCCGAGAGTTACGCCGGGATTATTTTCGGGAGGAACGACAGAGGCACAGGATTGCACCATGATATCAGTGGAATCCAGGAATTCTTTTATATTCAGGCCCATGGCGGCTGCGGGAACCATCCCGAAATTGGAAAGAGCCGAATATCGACCTCCGATTTCCGGAACTCCATGGTAGATGTACCGGAACCGTTTTTCTTTCGCGAGTTTGTGAAGGGCCGAACCTGGATCGGTGATCGCAATGAATTGGGACCCTTCATGGCCCACTTTCTCAAGAAAATATTGAAGAAGGACATTCGGTTCAATCGTATTTCCAGATTTCGAACTGACGATAAAAAGGGTTTTTGATAGATCGAGAGTTTCTTCTATCGTCTTTATCTGTGAAGGCACAATCGAATCGAGGACCTGCAATTCGGGGGCATTGGGCTGCTTTCCAAAGGTCTCTTTCAGGATCCATGGGCAAAGGCTCGACCCCCCCATTCCCAGGAGAAGGATATGATTGAATCCAGTTTCCTGGATATCTTTGGCGATCCGATCAAGAGGCTCGAGGTTTTCGAGTTGGTCTTCTACAATCCCGAGCCATCCCAACCACCGATTTTCATCTTTTCCCGTCCAGAGAGAAGGATCCCCTTTCCAGAGTCTTCGAACTTTTGAGTCTTTTCTCCAGGATTCCAATTCGGAAGTGATCTCTTTTCCATAGGATCCTGGATTCCATTTTTGGTGGGCAAATTCCCCCTCCAGGAAGGCTTGCCGTTTTTTCTCAACGGACCCGAGGAGTTTGTCAAAGGGATCCGCGAATTTGGATACCCCCTGCTCCAGGAGAAAGTCAGTTGCTTCGTTTAAGGAGATCCCGATCTCCGATAATGTTTTTAATTCTTCTCTTGCTCGATCCATTTCACGGGTCAAGGTTAATGCCGCGGTTCCTTCTCTTCGTAATGCATCGAACGTCGATGCGGGAATTGTATTGACGGTGTCGGGGCCTATGAGGGCATCCACATAAAGCGTCGTCGGATATTTGGGATTTTTTGTGCTGGTACTTGCCCAGAGGAGCCTCTGAGGTCGGGCCCCTTTATCGGCCAGGGCTTTCCATCGATCGGAAGCCGTTAGTTCCTGATAATGTGCGTAGGCTACTTTTGCCGAGGCGATCGCTGATTTCCCAAGAAGGCTTTTTAATTTTCCCCGGGTGGATTTATCGGAGGTTGCGTCGAGTGCTTCCTCTATTTTTTCATCAATGACGGTATCGATTCGACTCAGAAAAAAGCTCGCTACGCTGGCGACTTTGGATGGGTCCCCTCCCTGGGAAATATATTTTTCCAATCCGGAATAATAGGCCTGGATCGTCTTTTCGTATGCATCCAGGGAAAAAAGAAGCGTTACATTCAAATTGATTCCATCCGCAATCAGAGTTTCGATCGCGGGGATTCCGGCCGGTGTGGCGGGAACTTTGATCATGACGTTGTCACGGGCGATAACCGCATGAAGTCGTCGAGCCTCTTCCACCGTACCTTCGGTATCATTGGCTAAATGTGGGGAGACCTCGAAACTGACATATCCATCCACCCCATTTGTCTTTTTATACACAGGAAGGAGAACATCGGCCGCGCTCTGGATATCCTCAATGGCGAGGTGTTCGTACACTTCCTTCGCATTCCACGATCCTTTTTTCAGGAAGGCTCTCAGAGAATCATCGTAATCTACACTACCTGCGATCGCTTTTTCAAAAATGGCGGGATTGGATGTGATCCCGAGAAGGCCATCGTTATCGATCATCTCCTGAAGGTCCCCTGAGGTGATTAATCCCCGGCGAATATTGTCATACCAGATCGATTGACCGAATTCCTGCACAGCAACAAGAGGGTTCGTCATGTAAGGTTTCCCATAAATGAGTGGAAAGTGAGTGAGCATCTTACCGATGAGGGGCCTCTCTTGCCAGTCTCCGTGAGGGCGAATTCTTCTGCAAAAGGGGGCTCTTATTTTCAGGGGAGAACGTTAGGGGCCCTCCTGCAACGTTCCTCCCTTTATCAGTGTGGTGAAACGGTTCGAAGAGATATTTTCAAATATTTGAACCGTTCCCTTTCGATCCGGCCATCGGATTTCCACTTTGTCGATGATTTTGGATTTTCCCAGCCCGAAATGGCAGGAAGTTTGATCCCGGTGTCCTGCATGTCCAAGCCCTCCATACACTTCCCGGGTTTGACGATGACTCCCTGTCCAGAGGGAGACGCGTGCCCCAATCGCCTGTCCCTGAAGTTGGAGCGTGAAAAAATTGTTTCCCCTGGAATTACGGTTCCGAAAGAGCCCCACGGAAAGGTCTCTTCCCTTTCGTTGTTCTTTTGTGAGTCTCATATTACTGGTGGTGACGAGTAGATCCGTCGCTCCATCCCGGTCGAAATCCCCTAGGGAGATCTGGGATGCATTCATCCAACGGAATCCCAGTCGATCGGTCCAGTCGTCAAAGTTTCCTTTTTGATCCTGATGGTAGAGGCGAAGGATCTGATCATCGGGATAGTCCGAGGAGGCAATGAGTAAATCGAGCCATCCATCGTTGTCCACATCGATCCAACCGGAATGGATATCCCCCTGATTCCATCGGGGGGTGGCATGGGTACGGGGGATCATTTTGGAATTTCGTAAGAAGGTGTAGTTTTCCCGGGTGCCTTGATTGACAAGAAGCATCGAAAGGTCTGATGAGGATCCCGCCCACCAGTGGGTTATTTCTCCGAGGAAACAATCCATGTCCCCATCCCCGTCAAAATCTGCGACCGCACAGTCAAAGGTGTTTCCGTTCGAGCGGAATGGCAGTTCTGCTCTTCGTTTGACAATTTCAGGGTAGATCCCTTTTCGATCTGTATCTCCGTCAAAGTGGGTTTGGGACGCCATATCGGTAAAGGTGCCATCCCCATTATTTTTCCAGAGGCGGTTCCACTGCCGGCCGTACGTCATTACGAGAAGGTCCTGCCAGCCATCATTGTTCCAGTCGGTATGAGCTACCCCGTAGGTCGGTTTTCGGCTCTCTTTTTGACCGGGTTGAGCGATTCCGAGGAGCCCGGCTTTTTTGGTAACTTCTTCAAATGATCCATCCCCTTTCCCCCGGTATAACCGATCGGGAAAGGCTTCGAGACTTTTCCCATAGGCGGTATAAGCGCTCCCGGTAAAGAGATCGAGATTTCCGTCCCGGTCGTAATCGACGAAAAGGGCGGCAATGGTCGTTTCCGCATATTTCCCAATTCCGGAATTTTTCAGAAGTGAGAACTTCCCTTTTCCCTTTCCGAGCCAGATTTCATGTCGAAGTCCATCATCGGTGAACTTTTCATTGGAAAGATCTGTATTCCGTCCCAGGAATAAATCCACGATCCCGTCGTTGTTGACATCTCCGGCAACAGAAACAAAGACCCGGGAGGAACCGTCGAAAGGAACTTCCTCTAGTACCTTTCCATCCTTGTTCAGAAAGATTTTCGCGGCATTAATAATTACATCGGGAAAATGATCCCCATTGAGGTCTGTAAAATAGGCTCTTTTTGATTTGACTCCCTCGAGCCCCGCTGATTCCATTTTCTCAAAGCAGGGGTCTTGAATCGCAAGGAGAAGGACGATGTTTACGGCCTGAATAATCATACGGTTTCCGCCTTGTGATGGATTGCGAGCCAAATGGTTGCTTCTTCGGGGTGGGTCCATTCAACGCGATGGCGTGTGCGGGAGGGAATTTCCAGGTAATCTCCTGCGATTAATTTGTGAGGCTCTTTTTCCCCTTCGATTCGAAGATGAGCCGACCCTTTCAGGATGACGACCCATTCGTGTTCGTCCTGGTTATACCAGTCGGTTGTTTGTCCTCGAGAGAGAATCCGTTTGATATGGAGGGTTGGCGTTTTGACCAGGGTTTCGAATACCTCTTCGGAAAGAACGGAAGGGATATTTTCAAAAAGATTTTTCATGAACGTCTCCGGAAGGAAGAAATGGTGATGTCCAGGTTCAGTGTGTCATGGGGGGGAATGGAGATTTTTTTTGTTTTTTGTCCCGGTACGATCAGGGTGTATTCTCCTGGAGGAAGCTCTTTTCGATCCCCCACCTTTCCATGAATCTCCGTTCCGCTTGTTGTCGATTTAAGAACGAAGACGGCCGTACCAACCGTTGATTCGAGTGCCTTTTGGAACTCTTCCCCGGTCTGGGTATCATAGAAAAATCCATTTCCAGTCTTTGCCGTTTTTTCCATCTGGCTGCCCCACCAAGGGTCATCCATTTGAATCCCAATGATATGAAGATGGGTTCCTCTTCCCTGTCGTATCAGGTTTGCGACAGCCTGCTCCGGTTTTGCTGTTCGATCCGAATCTCTTCCATCCGTGATAAGGATGACGATCGAAGGTGAACTGGAAGCTCTCTTAAGATCCTGAGAAGCTTCTTTGAGGCTGTAGGTGGTTGGGGACTTTCCCATTGGACGAAGTCTGGACATGGATGCAATGAATGACTCGGGATCATTCTTCCGGAAAGAAAATACCAGTTCGGAATCTTTGTTGGCCTTGCTATCACTCGATCGAAATTGATGCCCATATACTCGAAGGGCTGCATATATATTCCCGCGAAGCCTTTTTAAAAAATGACCCAGGGTAGACTTCACCATATCGAATTTGGTGGTTCCCTTTGATTCTATCGCCATCGATCCTGAGGCATCCAGGATGAAGAGAATATTCCGACTTGAAAAAATGGCATTTGTCTGAAGCCATCCGGGTCGGGTATCGATCGGAGGCTGTTTCTCGATCGGAGGCTGGTTCTCGATCGGAGGCTGTTTCTCGATCGGAGGCTGTTTTTCGATCGGAGGCTGGTTCTCGATTGGAGGCTGTTTCTCGATCGGGG
>PVBE012261804.1_pt1 | contig 26100 bp, 23 predicted proteins | sample 1631181 | NCBI WGS metagenome assembly PVBE01 (sample SAMN08397723, study PRJNA350692) | Marine metagenome, whole genome shotgun sequencing project. | isolation source: water | place: Pacific Ocean | collected 2012-04 | reverse complement strand
GTATCTGATTCGTGGCATGCCCATGCAGTGTTTGACATAGCAACCAGAATACTCAGCGAAACAATGAAAATGACCTGTTTGGTGTACATGGTATTTTTTTGATTGATGTCTTAAAAATAGAGTGAATTGTCAGCTTTGTGCTTTTTGTGATTCAGGAATCAGTTCAATGCTGCATGAATCACTGAGCGAGGGAGTGGTTTCGATGAGCCCAAGGATCTGGTTTCGAAGGATTCCTGCATCATGGTTTGAACCGAACAGTTCTTCATATTTCGCATTCAAGGTTTTTCGGAATGAGGGAACTGCCTGCTTTTCGCATCCGGAGTAGTGAGCCAAGGCGTCGAGTTGGGGCCCCGATCCCTGCGCGACCTGTTCCTGGATGATGTCGTACTGAGTCTCAAGGTAGGCGGTGTAGAGATCACAGGAGGTGCTTGTACTGGTAAATATGGTGATGTTTTCCGTGTACTGAAATATACCTGCATTTTTCCCCCATTTGTAATGTCCCTTGTTCAGGGCCCCAAAATCACCTTCATGGCATGCTTTCAAACTGGAATAGCTCAAAATCATTGCCAGCAACAACATTGGTAAACACCATTTTCTATTCTTCATAAGATCGTTTCCTTAAGAATTGAAGCGCAACTAATATGTTCATTTTAAAATCAGGATAATGTCTTAATCATCATGGTTATTTTCCTTTTTGGATTGGCAGAAGACTTGATAGGTTTTGGCATAATTCGCAGCCATTTCAGAGAAGTGAACTGCTCCCATGAATGATTTCTCCATTTCTTTCAAGTCGCCTTCCTCCTTTTTCTTACCAGATTCTTCAAGCAGGTAGCCTGACAAAACAAGAAAATGTCCTGAAGCGTCGCTTATTTTTTTCAATCCTCTTGCTTCCAAGCCTTTTTGTCATTGGCAGAACTGAAGCTTGCACAGAAAAATAAGATGACAAATGTACAAATAATGATGACCCCGTAAGAACTCAAACGCATCGAAATCCGGTAGGATTGAGATTTTGAAGGATTCCGTGGCTGAAAAATGGTTTTTTTTCGAACAGGGTGGAAAAACGGTGTTGAAGCCGGTTTTTGGTGTCGGATATGACCTCAATGACACGAAAAAGGAGCGATAAGGGCTTCCTTGGGCCTGGTTCGTCTGTGTTTTTCCGGTTGATGAACGCATTGGCCCTGAAGAGGTTGATTCCCGCAGCTTTGAGGGTAGCGCAAAAGGCGACTTTCTTGAGTCCCCGGACCCTGAGGTGTTTGACTCCGGTTTTTCGGTCGAACTCGGAGAAGGTGCCTTCGACTCCGGAGCGAAAGCGGTAGATATTCTTGAAGGCGGGAGTAGCTTCAAGCGCTCTGCGCCGGGCAATTCTGAGCTGTTTTGGGTCGAAGCGCAGACGGCATCCATGAGTCCCTTTTTCGACGGGACATTGATTGTCTTTGAGGCAGGCGGCGCAGATGGCACGGTCAAAAACAACGCAACGTGATTTTTTGTTGATACGCTGCTGCAAAGGAGGGTGTCCGAGGGGACAGGCGATCACCTCTCCTTTGTCACTGATGCTAAAATCAGCGAGTCCAATCGAGCCCTTGGGTTCGTTTCCGGGGACAGGCGCGATCAGTCCGACTTCATGTTCGGCGGCTCGCTGATAGTTGTCATCGCCTCCGTATGCGGCGTCCGTCAGCATTTGTTTGGGGGCAAACCCCAGTTCTTTGGTTCCTTCGATGGCAGGGATCAGAGCCTTGGAATCATGCTGGTGCGCAGATTCAACGGCGACATGAGTGATCAGGGAAAGTGCCGGAGCCTCATCCTCGGTGCTGTAGGTTTCGGCGATTTGAACCTGGTAGCCCTTCCCCTTATGGCCATCATAGGTCGCATCCGGGTCGGAGGGGTTTTGCAATGAGTCCGAGGGAACTTCCTGGTTGGGTTTGATAGTGATTTTTTCGCCGCCGTCTTCATCATTGCCGACGATACATTGCTCTTCGAGCAGGCGCACAAGCAGCTTGTAGCAACTCATCGAAGTCACTTTGGAATCGTCCCGGAAGCAACGAACAAGGGTGAGCAGGTCTTCGGCAAGGTTTTGCAGGGTCTTCGTGGTTTCCGAAGGTTTAACCATGGAAAAAACGGAGCCTTCCTCCTTGCTCAAGTAGCGATCCCTCAAGCTTTTCTCGAGCTTGCCGAATCCGGATTGTCCGGGGCACTGGCGCTTGAGGTTTTGCAGGAATTTCTTGATGGTCCGGGCAAACAAACCGATCCGGCCGAGGTGGCGCATGTTGGAAAAGATATGCACCGAATCCAGCCGTTGCTTTGAAGGATCCACCCCGCAGAGATCGGCTATTTGCCGGGTGGGAATGTCGAATAGCGCCTGATACAAATCGTTCTCGGTCAATAAATGGCGCATGTTCCAAAGCGTTTTTTCCGAAACGTAGGTGCTTTGATCGGAATCGTCGCCAATGTCCAGGGCGTAATGCCATTCGAAGTTGAAGGCGAATTGTTTGACCGCCTCCTTATCCGTGAGGTCGAATGTCTGTTGCAGGAGCATCAACCCCTGCATCGAGTAGAGCTCTTTGGTCGGTGCTCCATTTTCAGACGAGTAAAACGGCAAAACCCGATCCACTGGAAGATTCGGTAGAATCTCCCGGCGGAATAGCGAAGCCCAGGACTGCTCCAAAAGCTTTCTGCGCTTCGGACCCAGATGATCCAGAGGATCAAACATGTTGCGTGTTTTGTGGTCTTTGGTACGGATCATGATCAAACGTCACAAATTGTTGATATTAAAGCAATAATTTACTTTAAAGTGGGCAAACCTTCAAACGTTTTATTGAAAATTATTGTTTATTTTCAGTTGTTTATTTGAAATGAAAACTTTTTACGGTTTTGTCAAATAATGACTTTCATCGATTTTCTGTTACACATGGGATCCTATGTTGTTGGAGATTTTCATAATTGGTTAATGTCCCTCACATTCTTCAGCACCCCGTCAAAGTCAAACATCAAAATGATTCAATTGACAGGGCCATGATTTTTATCATATTCGTACAGAATCCGAGAGTTTCACCGCCAGTCCCGTCGCTTTCCACTTTGTTCTCGAATAAATAAACATAAGCACCGAGGTTTGTTCCAAGTCGAAAGAGTAGTCCATGATGGTATCTCCTCCGACAGCCTTAGCTTCTTCCAGAAGAGCCTGATAACCTTTTCCTCCAAGGAGCACCATGCCGAACCAGAGGGTTGTTTCTCCGGAGGCATTCACACGTTGGATAACTTGGTAGTCTCCTGATTTCAGTTCGAATTGGGTCACCGACTGGACTTTTCCTGGTATTTCGGTATTGACATAGACACAACCCGAGAAAAAGGGGATCAGTCCTAGGATGATTAACGAGGGAAGAAATTTCATAAGCATTCCTGTGTTATCAGTGCTGAAATTGGCAGTAGCCTGAATCATTATGAATTAGTGCAGATGGCCACAAAAAGGTTTACTCTGAAGTTTCATTTTCAAACATTCCTGTCTTCTTTCATCATTTTTTTAAAATCATGGTAAACCCCAACAAGGTTTTTCGCACTAACTCCCGTGAGGAGCGAAAAATATTGCAGGAGATCAGTGATGAGCATTTGGTACGGGAATTCAAAAAGGGAAATCTCGAAGCCTTCGACCATTTGGTTCAAAAGCATCAGGACCGGGTCTACCGGCTCACCTGCCTTTGGCTTAGAAACGGAGATCATGCCGAGGATGCGACTCAGGAGGTTTTCCTGCGGGCTTTCAAGGGATTGCCAAATTTCCGTTTTGTCGCTTCTCCGCTTACATGGCTTTACCGCACGGCAAAGCATGTATGCAGTGAATACAACCGAAAACAAGTATTTGAAAATCTCGATGAATCCACTCAAGTTTCTGGCAATAGGCCTGAACTTAAGTTGAACCAAAAGCAGATCGCCGAGGAGATTCGGAACAGGGTTGATTCGCTTCCCCGACGTCAAAAGGAAGTCGTGGTCCTGAGATATTTTGAAGAGTTCTCAACGGCTGAAACGGCGAAGATTATGGGATGCCGTGAGGGGACGGTAAAAGCTCTGCTCCACAAGGCTCTGCAGAAACTGAAACAAGTGGAAGGATCTATCTGATGGATGAAATGGAGAAAAAACTCGATGATTTGAAGGAGGACTACCGAAGGATTGAGGCTCCTGAGTTCATGGCGTCGAGGATTTCAGCAGTCATTCGGAATGAAACGAAGACGAATCGGTCCATCATTGATTACCTGTTACCTTCTTTTGCACTCGGCCTGGTTCTTTTGGTTTTATTAATCCTGCCCGGACATTTTGAAACCCCATTTTTTGAAACAGCAAAAAAACCGGTTTCTTATTCTGAATCAAAGCCAAAAGGATTTGGTCATACAATGAGCAGTATTCCTTCTCCCAGGATTTCCAAACTCGATGAAGTCCCTACAGCGCAATGGGGAAGAAAAAGCAGTGATTTTCTCAAATCGGAATTAATCCTGAACTGATCGAAATTTTACTGATGAAATATTTCTTTCTAACGATATTTATTATCACTTCCTTTTTCTTCAACCATACCCTCAGGGCGGATTCTTCAGATGAAATGGAGTACTACCAGAGCATTTTGGAGATCATGGAAAGTTATTACAGAATCATTGAATCCACCCACAGCATCAGTTCCGATTCAGAAAAAGCTGCTATTCTGCAGATCCATCGGATTCAGAAATACTACAAGGAGATGGATGACTACAAGAATGCCATCGATTTCCTTCAGGAGATGCTAGAAAAAACAAAGAATCCGGCGATCCGGAATGCGGTTTATTTGATGTTGGGAGATAATCTCGAAGAAACCGGAAGACCGCAGGAGGCGATCAATCTGCTGAAACAGGGGCTTGATGAAAATTTAAAGAACAGCGATTAAGACGAATGAAAAAATATCGGGGTCTCTCTAAATTAAGCAGAATTGGTTTCTATAATCTTAAAAGCTTCTTCATTTCCAGCGGTAGCCCAGCAAGACCCGGTTTCCTTCCACCCGTTGGTCGGGCATTTCATCAAAGGTAAAGGTCTGGCTTTGATCGGAAAAGGCTGCAAGGAACCATCCTGAGCTGGTTTCAAAGCCGATGCTGTAGCCATTCCCGCCTGCCTGCTGGATACCGGAATAGGCACTCATCGATTCGATCCAGGTCAGGTAATACTGTCCGCCATGAAGACCTAAAAAAAGCGGCCCCATCCAGACCTTGAACTGCAGTCCGATGATCCCGCTTTTGTAAAACTTGTATTCGGGTTTGGAAGGCATGGTTCCCTCTCCACCCGTTTCCTGGAGGATCAACGAAGCAGAAAAACTTTCAGAAAGCGCCCACTGATAGTCAAAGGATGAGGCATAGACCGAGGAAGAATGATACTCCGTCCCGTTGGTGTCATTGATAGGACTGAGACTTCCTCCCCCCAAACCCAATCCAGGTCCAGTTCCATTTTCGGCATGGAGTGGCATGGCCAACCCTCCTGTAAAAAGGAGAACAAACAAAATAACCAGACGAGTCTGATGAAGGCATAGGAATTTCCCGCACATCTTGGGTTCAGTCACATGGGGTGATACAAATGTTGAATTTAATGCACTTTTTGTCCCAACCTTCATTCAAGCAAATTGAGGTTTTTCAGGAACTAAAGGGTTTTGCTCCAGAAGGTGCTTCCACTCGGAATGTCTTGCGGGATCATTGAACTCGGCAAAAACTTCCTGAAATCTTGTAGCGGATTCAGCAAGCTGAAAGTCATAATTCCGGGCAAACTTCTCAGCCATGAGCCTAGAACCTTCCGGCAGTTCTTCTGTCAATGATAACTGCTGCATGAATTCCTTCTGCACGAAGGTGTCGTTCATCAATCCAAGCAGATCCTGAAAGCGTTTCAAAGATTTGACCGGGGCCTGGATGTCATTTCTGGAATAAAGCGGGCGGAAAGCTTCGAGGAGGTAACGTAGTTTTTTACAGGTTTTCCGAAGTTCGTGAAAGGCAAGGTGGGCTTCTTCATCCGGGATCCTTCTTCCTTCCTCCAATGCACGCTGCCAAAGCCTGTGGATCCGTTTGCTGACTAAGGGTTCGATACTCGGTAAATCCTCTCCGGAATCCAGAGGAGGGACTTGTCCATCCAAAAATGCTTCCCAACTTTGTGTAAAAACCTGGAATCGTTCCGATTGAAGATGGTCCTTCAACAGGGTTTGTTCTTCATCTCGTCGACCTTTGATCCATTGCAGAATAGGATCAAGAACCTCGGTGTAGAAATGATTCAATGTGTTTGGTTTCTGCATTTTCTGTAAGAGCACATCCAAATCTCTGACAGGACTCGTCAATCGGCTAAGCCATGCAAAATCATCAAGAAAGGGTTGGATCGTTTTTTTTGGAAACACCGATTTCAACTGTGCCAGGATCGAACGTGAACGTCTGCAAGACACCCTGAAATCATGAAGAAACTCAATGTCTTCTCCCCAAAGTGTTCCCAATAGATTTTGTTTCATTGCTTGGAACTCGATGGAAAGAACCCGACCTACGGCCAAAGGAGCATAAAGCCTGGAATGGAGCTGGAGAGGATGTTTCCTTTTCTTTTCGACCTCCCCCAATCCCAGCATCTGGGTGCTGAGAGTGAAAATATCCGTCTCCAAGGGCATCAGGCCGATCCGGATTTCGATCAGTTCCTTCAAACCTTCGAAGTCTTTGCCATGGCCCCGGACTCCATGAAGCCTAAGGTGTGGGTACCCTGTTCTTTTTTTGATCACCACATCACCGGGAAACCTTGAAGGCCTGAAAAGTTCCAGGTCCTCATCCATTAGAACAGAAAGGATTTTCTTTCCTTCAGAATTCCTACAGATCCAAGTTTTTCGTTTTCGGTGAATGCGCAGTTGCGGCAGCAGGGGACGGGGTTCCAACAGAGGCAGGATCTTCTTTTGAAATGCCTGTGAGGGTATATCCTCCACTCTAAATGGAGTTTTAGGACATTTAATGTTGTGCTGAGTTCCTGATGTGTCCTGAAAAAAAACCCTCGGAGTTTGATCAGCTTCTTCTAAGGTCCAAAGACGGATTCCTCCCTTTTTCAGCCGCTCATCGTAACTGTCCCAATATTGAAACCACAGATCCTGAGGTGTTTCAGGATTCAGATGATCCTGCTGATCGAATAGTTCTTCTATCGGAGCAAGATCAGGACTTTGGGAAAGTGAATAAATCCGTTCGAAGGACATGATCCGTGTTGAATCAAAAGGAGCTCCGGAAAATGCTTCAATACACTTCGGGAACATAAAGGTGCTCCTCCTTAGGAGGGCGCGCCACATGTTTGACGGGTTTTTTACGTTTAGGCAATTTCTCAACCCGAGGGAGGACATCCTTATAATGCACCTTGCTCAGCAGGTGATGGATGCAATTCAGACGGGCTTTGTGTTTGTCATCACCTTCAACGGTATACCAGGGAGCAAAAGGCATGTTGGAGAACTCGAACATGGCATCTTTGGCTTCTGAATACTGGTCCCACAGATTCCGTGCTTCCATGTCCATTGGGCTCAACTTCCAGCGTTTTGCAGGATTTTTCACCCGTTCCTGAAATCGTTTTTCCTGCTCTTGGGAACTGACTGAGAACCAGTATTTGATGAGAAGGATTCCTGAGCGTGTGATCAATCCCTCAAATTCTGAAACACTACGAGAAAATTCTTCATATTCTTTGCCGGAACAAAAACCCATCACTTTCTCCACCCCTCCTCGGTTGTACCAGCTTCGATCGAAGATGACGATTTCACCTGCAGAAGGAAGGTGAGCCACATAACGTTGGAAATACCACTGGGTTTTTTCGGTATCCGAAGGTTTCCCTAGTGCAACCACTTTGCAGCCACGAGGATTCAATGGTTCGGTGATGCGCTTGATCGTTCCACCTTTGCCTGCTGCGTCTCGCCCCTCGAAAATCAGAACAAGCTTGAGTCCCTTTTCCTGGACCCAGGTCTGCATCTTGACCAACTCGAGTTGCAGTCTGGACAGTTCTTCTTCATATTCCTTTTTGGGTAGCTTTTCCCCATTTTTGGAATGCCCTTTATCGTTCTCATTCTTGTGGGAATGATGCTCTTTATGTTTCTCTTTCTTGCTCATTCGTCCTCCCTATGGATCAGTCTAGTGAATCACCCCATGAATATTCCTGATAAATTTCCAACCCAAACCTGTCAGGAATAATAACATTTGGATTTTCCTCAAAGTTTGATCCATCATCAAGACGAACTTAGGTCGAAAACATGCCATTTTAAATAACAAAAAAGTTGAAAGAAAGACTCTCCCATTGGTCAATCATGACGTATTATGAGCCTTGATTGAAGAATCATGTCTGTTCTTTCTTGATTCATTTTCTTTTCTAGGTTTAGCATTATGCTATTCTAGAAGTAATTACCATTCACTCAAGACCCCTTAAAGATCATGATCATTAATGAATTCATTAGCATCCTGGTAGAAATCCTGATTTATTTCCTGGTCAGCCTTTTTTGTCTTTTCATCGGGCGCAAGGTACTGGACTGGATCACTCCTTATGACCTCAACTACCAGACTGGAGAAGTGGACAATACTGCAGTGGGTCTAACTCAAGCCGGTTTTTATCTGGCCATCGGCATCATCGTCCATGCCTCGGTTTCCAGCGAAGTGAACTATGAACTGTTCACCTTCATTGATCCGGAAAACCCATCAAGGCTTAGTATTTTAGGAGCAGAATTGATCACCACCGGAATCTACGTCTTTCTCGGACTGGTTTGTCTCAGTTATGGACGCAGGGCCTTGGACTGGCTCACTCCCTTTCACCTAAACAAGGAAATTGAAGTGGACCGAAATAATGCTGTTGGACTTCTTGAAGGAGGGTTTTATGTTGCCATGGCAGTCATCATCCATGGAATCATTGGATGAATCCTGTTCCCATTTCCAAAAATCAATTCCTTTACAGACGGCAAAATCGAATGCTTTGGGGATTCCTAGGACTGGCAATGATGGTCCCTGGTCTGTTGAATGCTGCGGATCCTGATGATTATCTGAAACTTAAGGAAACAGGAGTCTGCAGAAGGTGCAACCTGGAGCGGGTGGACCTTCAGGGGGCTCAGTTGAAAGGAGTCAATCTGGGTGGAGCAAACTTGAGAAATGCTGATTTAACCCTGACCAACCTGGAATCGGCCAATCTGGGTGGAGCGGACCTGCGTGGAGCAAAATTGGACCGGGCCTTCATGAATGAGGCGATCCTTTGTAACACCATCATGCCTGATGGTCACATCGAATACTCTGGTTGCCTACTTCCGACCCTGAAACAACTGCTCAACGCTTTCGAACAGCGTTGAGCCTTGGGCATAGTTTCTTTAAAAATCGATCTCAATTGACATAACTGCGGTATTCCTCTTCCAGAACTTTCAGACCATCCACCGTCAACTGGTCCAGGGGCATTTCGAGGATTCCTTGGGCCTGGGTTTCACTCAGTCCATAATCCGATTCGAGTTGGACAAGTGCAGCATCCCGACCAGATGCATTGAGGATCACATCCAACACCTCCTCAATTTCTCCTGAAAGCATGAGAACCCCAGCTAAGACGTGAGGTCTTGCAAGGATATGCTCTACCGGGACCGAAATATGTTTGTGATAGGGAGATCCGAAGCCTGTGGAAGAAAGCTGTTCCCAGCCTTTGAAAGCGGACTGGCCGCTATTGGAATTCCGACACCATGTCTCGGATTCACCACAGGGAGGGGTACTCCAGGGAAAAGCCATGACAGTAGTGCACAGAAGCAGACCTGCTCCCAGAAAAACGAGCCTTTTCATTGATACTCCAGTCAGATTAGATTTTCAAAAAAGGAAGAAAATTTTTGGAAGGATAGTAACACCCTGCAGGGTCAAAAGGCAATGCCCAGACCGGTCATGATCACTCCCACAGACCGGTCATAGGATTTGGCAATCCTTTCTGTGCCGCTGGAAGTGCTCCTTTCAAAATCACGAACCTTGTACTGGGACGCCCTGGTTCCAATGATGAGTTCCATGAAACCAAAGACTTCGATGCCAATCACCGCAAAATAGGATGGAGTTCCGGAAATCGTTTCGGCCTTCCAACTGTAGCCTGTTGAACTTTGGTAGGATGAGGCCGCGGATGCTTGACTTAAATTTCCAAAACCCAGGGTCAGGTTCAGTCGCTGCCCAAAGGTGTAGGAAAAATCGTTATATTTCAACAAGATCCGGTCGCTGTAGCCGCCGACGGTTTCATTGATGTCAACATGGGAGCTTCCTATCCCGAATCCATGCCAGGACAGTTGATAATTTGCCCAGTAAAGATTTTGATTGGTCTGGATTCTGTCACCGGCAAAATACCGAAGCCGGATGGTATTTCCTGTCTGTGCGTGAAGTTCGGTCAGGAAAAATCCAAAGTAATAAATTCCCAGCAATGGAAGGATCCATCCCAATTTCAATGATCGAATTGTCACTCTCTCAATAGGTAATCATTTAAAAATGATTTCATCATGAACAACATTTCCATGATTTTAAGCGGTTCCTGATTCATGCAACGTATATTCCGATGTGTCGAAAGGATTTACCTCACACGTCATTTTCGATAGAATCTTGTGTTAAACAACAGTTTCGGGACACCAAACACATCGACTGGTCTGATCACAATTAAAATGAATTTTCTGCGGATTCTCTCTCTACTCTTTCTTTCGAGCCTACTTGCCCTTCCGGCAATGGCACAGTTCGATGATGGGATCCCGGAACAGGTTCTTAGCTTCCAAACTTTGCTGGAACCCAAGGATCCCCGCCCCGGAGAACATGTGCGGCTTGTGCTTGCCTTTGATCTCCATCCGGGATGGCACGTCTATTCGATTGTGCCTGCAGAAGGAGAATTTCCACCGATTCCCACCTCGTTGACCCTCCAATCGGGCAAGTTTGAAAAAGTAGGGCCGATTTTTGAGTCAAGACCCGTCACTGCCCTTGATCCAGTGCTCGAACAGGTTCTCAGTTTTCATGAGCATCAGGGACGGCTCTATCAAAATCTGAAGGTGGCCAAGGAACAATCCACCGGAACAGAAACGATGCTTTCCGGGAAATTCCGTTACCAAGCCTGCAGTGAAAAGGTTTGCCTGCCTCCCACAACAGAAGCATGGGAAATCCGAATACCCCTTGCTGATGGACCTTTGCGGGCACAATACGCCTCCCCTCAGTATGCCGTAGATGATCTCCGAATTGAGGAAAATGCCATGGACCAGGCCCTCAGTGGCGGATTCTGGAACTTCCTGGGAATTGCCGTCGTTGCCGGTTTACTGGCTCTGTTGACTCCCTGTGTCTTCCCAATGATACCGATAACGGTCGCATTTTTCAGCAAACAGGAAGAAAAAGGTACAAGCAGCACGCTAAGGCTTTCGGCTCTCTTCGGCGCAGGCATCGTCGGCACCTACACGGTAACCGGCATGGGGCTTTCAATGGCCCTGGGTGCAGGGGGTGCAGTACAACTGGCAACCAACGGCTGGATCAATATGGCGATCGGGCTGCTCTTTACTCTGTTTGCCTTCAGCCTGATGGGTTTTTTCCAGCTTCAGCTTCCGGGCTCACTTGGGGATCGTGCCGATCATTGGTCCCGGAAACTTGGCGGTCCACTCGGTGTGATTGCAATGGGATTTGCCTTCACTCTCACTTCATTCACCTGCACCGTTCAGTTCGTGGGCACGCTGATGATCGCTGCGGCAGAAGGGCAGTGGTTCTGGCCTCTTTTAGGGATGTTCGTGTTTGCAACCGTTTTTGCCTTTCCGTTTTTTTTGCTCGGATTGTTTCCCCGTTTGATGTCCACTTTCAAATCACGATCCGGGGATTGGATGCAGCAGCTCAAAATCATCCTCGGATTGCTAGAATTGGCTGCTGCCTTCAAATTTTTCAGCAACAGCGACTTGGTCTGGCAGTGGGGGGTGCTCGATCGTGATTTCGTGCTCAGTGCTTGGGCCGTCATCTGCATTATCAGCGCCTTCTTCTTGCTTGGATCGGTGACCATCCACCAATCCCGTGTCCAGAGCGGAGGCCCCCTAGGATTCGCGGTTGCAGTTGCATTTCTGATGCTTGGTCTATACTTCGGCAAAGGGCTAGGGGGAACCTCGCTCAATCCCTGGGTCGACACCTACCTTCCGCCAAAACTTCAGTCCTCTGGTGAATCCAAATCAATGCTGGGAAATGCCGGTGAGGACACCCACAGCCTGCCCTGGCTGGACCGCCTCGACCAGGCATTGGTTCAGGCAAAACGTGAGAACAAACTCGTCTTCATCGATTTCACCGGCTACACCTGCGTCAACTGCCGTTGGATGGAAAAGAACGTTTTTTCGGATCCACATGTGATGGCGAAGTTCCGTAAAGACTTCGTCCTGGTTCAGCTTTACACTGATGGAGGAGAATATGCAGAGGCCAATCAGAAGCTGCAGATCGACCGTTTCAAGACGGTGGCACTTCCACTCTACGTCGTTTTGGATTCTGATAACCGTTTGCTGACACGTCATGCCGGGATTCTGGAACCTGCAGAACGTTTCCTCCGTTTCCTCAGGCTTCAGGATCAGGGTTGAGGTTTCCTAAATTTTTGAGAATCAGCAGTTTGCTTCTGCTGCTGGGAGGGTGTTCGGAGTTTGGATTCTACTGGCAGGCAGCCAGTGGTCATCTGGACTTGCTATCCCGCAAACACGACATCCAGGAACTGATCCGCAATCCTGAGACCGATCCGGAACTTTCCAGGAAACTGAAACTGGTGCTGGAAGTTCGTGAATTTGCGGTTTCCAGGCTGTCTCTTCCGGAAAAGGCCGGTTATACCGGATACGTAAACCTCGGCAGACCCTATGTCACCAAGATCGTCCGGGCGGCTCCGAGCCTGAAACTGGAGGCTTATCAATGGTGTTACTGGTTCATCGGCTGCCAGGAATACCGGGGATATTTTGATGCTGAAGAAGCGATGCGCTATGCCCAGGGCATGGACGAAGATTTGGATGTTTCCGTTCGTTCGGTTTCCGCCTACTCCACACTCGGGTGGCTGAACCAGTCCTGGATCCCAGACTACTTTTCCGATCCCGTGCTGAGCACCTTTGTCCAACGCAAAGCCCCTGACCTTGCCGCCACTTTGATTCATGAAATGGCGCACCAAGTGGTTTACGTAAAAAATGACACCAGTTTCAACGAATCCTTTGCAACCTTCGTGGAAGAAGAGGGATTGGAACAATTCTACAGAGAACGCACAGGCAGCGGATCGTCCGAAATGATCTGGTACCGCAGTGCGAGACGGGACCGTGAGCGATTTCGTCAACTGGTTTTAGAAGCCTACGAAAAACTCGAAATTTTGTATGGTTCCGATCTGGGAGATAGCGAAAAGCTGCAAAAAAAGAAACAGATTTTCAGTCAGCTCAAACAGGCTTTTTCACAAAAGAAACTTGAATTTGAGGTGCTCCATTACAGCAAATGGTTCAGCCAGGAACTCAACAACACCCACCTGCTTGGTATCCGACGTTATCATCGGGACACGGAGGGCTTCCGCAGGCTTTTTGAAAATGAAGGCCGAAAATGGGAACAATTTTTTGTGAAAGTTCTTGAACTTGCAGACAAATCCAAGGCTGAACGGAAAATGCTGCTGAGCCCTAAGCTGTGAAAAAGCCTGAAAAAATACGTGCGATTCTGCTCGACCGTGACGGAGTGGTGAACGAGGAACCCGGTCCGATCCTGGAACCCTCCACCTTCCGTTTCATTCACGGGAGCATCGAGGCCATCGCCAGGATCAACAAAGCAGGATGGCTCTGCCTCCTGGTCACCAATCAGGCGGCTTTGGCTCGAGGACAAATGAACCATGCTGATCTGTCAGCAGTAACCCAGAAGATGAACCATGGGCTGCTCCAAGGTGGTGCCCATATCGATGCAATGTATTTTTGTTCCCATCATCCTGAATGGGATTGTGGACGGAAACTCGCACAACCGAGACCCTGCGGCTGCCGAAAACCCGAACCGGGCCTGTTGCACACGGCCTGCGGGGCCCACGGGATTCAGCCCTCGGAAACGGTGATGATCGGTGATACCACCAAAGATTTTGAAGCATCCCGACGTTTCGGATGTTTCAGTATAGGAGTCCACACCGGGCACGGCGGTAAAGATGGAAACTGCAACACCGAACCCAACTGCTGGAAGGATGATCTGTCATCCGCAGTAGATTGGCTGATTGACACCGAGAGGGACCTTGCCTGAAATGACTTGTGAGATATCCGTTTCGAGACTAATTTAGTGGATTATTTGTGACCAATTTTTACACCATTTTCACCTTCCGTTTTTTCAGGCTCCCAAGAGCAGAACTCAATCCATCGAATGACATGATTTTCAGGGCCCAATGTTTTTTTCTGTTGCTTCTCCTTCCTTTTTTCACGATTCAGGTATTTGGTAGCGAAGAACTTCAAGACGGTTTATACGCAAAAATGGAAACCTCCAAAGGTGTCATCCTGCTGGAACTTCATCACCAAAGGGTACCTCAAACCGTGGCCAATTTCGTGGGTCTGGCCGAAGGCAGCAAGTCCTGGAAAGATCCGATTACAGGAAAATCAAAAAAATCCCATTTTTATGACGGTCTCATTTTTCACCGAGTGATTCCCGATTTCATGATTCAGGGAGGAGACCCTCTTGGGACAGGAAGCGGCGGACCAGGATACCGGTTCCAGGATGAGTTTCATCAGGATCTCAAACATACGGGACCTGGCATCCTCTCAATGGCGAATGCAGGTCCAAATACCAACGGCAGTCAGTTCTTTATCACCCACAAAGCAACACCCTGGCTCGATAATAAACATTCAGTCTTCGGCAAAGTGGTAGAGGGTATGGAAACGGTCAATGCGATCCAGAAAGGAGACCAGATGCAAAAAATCTCCATCATCCGCCGCGGGAAAAAGGCCGAAGCATTTGACCCTTCCAAAATAGAAGCGACCCAGCAGGAAAATCTAAAAAACCTCGCGATCAAGCAAAGAAAGGAACTACCTCCCATCAGCGGAGAAGTGGACCCGCTCAGGGTTCCTGGAAAAGACCAAATTGCTGCCGAAGAAGTTTCACTGGAACTATTGGTCATCGCCTACCAGGGAGTGCAGTCACCTTTACCAGCCATTTATTACGACAAAGCTGGCGCTGAAAAGGCAGCCAAACACCTGACCAAGCTGGCACGCCGCAAGGGCACGAACTTTGGCCGTTTAACCGACCAGTTTTCCGATCTCAAGCAACAGAAAAAAATTCCGCTGCTAAAGGCGAATACCCCGAACATGAAGCCTTTCCTGAAATCTGCTTTGAGCTTAAAGGAGGGACAGATCAGTGATCCGGTGGACTCCCCTTTCGGATACATCATCTTTCACCGCATCCCCCTTGAAGTCATAACTGCCAGCCACATCCTCATCTCCTTTAAAGGGGCATCAAATTCACAGCAAAGCCGTAGCCGGGAGGAAGCGGTGAAACTAGCCAGTGAACTATCCAAAAAAGCTCAAAAAGGAGAAGATTTCGCGGAACTGGCCCGTAAGAATTCCGACGGGCCTTCGGGTCCCAAAGGTGGATTGCTCGGACGGTTTGGCCGCGGGCAGATGGTACCTCCTTTCGAAAAAGCAGCGTTTGAACTCAAACCCGGTCAAGTGAGTGGCGTCGTAGAAACGCCTTTCGGATTTCATGTCATTAAACGTGACAAGTGAAAGCAGAACCAAACGAAAATACCAGGTATCCCACCGCGGGCATCATCATCATCGGCAATGAAATCCTCTCCGGCAAAGTGGAGGATTCCAACTCCCCTTATCTCTGCAAGGAACTTAGGTTTCTAGGAGTCGATGTCAAGCGACTGGTGACCATTCCGGATGAAATCAATGTCATCGGAAACCACGTCTTTGAGTACTCCCAGGACTACACCTGGGTCTTCACCACCGGTGGTGTTGGTCCTACCCATGATGATGTGACCATCGAGGGAGTCGCCCAAGGTTTTGATGTGGAAATAGAGGAATCGGAGCAGATGATACAAGTTTTGGAAGGTTATTATGGAGACCGTCTGAACGATGCCCACCGAAGGATGGCAATCATTCCTCATGGAGCTGAATTGTTACAGTTGCCCTCGATGAGGTCTCCCCAACTCAAGTTCCGCAACGTATTTGTGTTTCCCGGAATTCCAGAACTGGTCCGTAACCGTTTTTCATCCCTCAAAGAATTGTTCCAGAGTGGGAAAATATATCTTCGGCAGATTTTCCTCAATACCGAAGAGGGATACATTGCTGATGCCCTGGACTCCACCTGCTCTGAATTTCCTGAACTGATGCTCGGATCCTATCCGGCACTTTGGAACAAGGATTACCGTGTCAAACTCACCCTGGAATCAAGAACGGAAACGTACCTGGAACAAGCCCAGGAGTTTCTGACCTCGAAAATTCCTGAAGAAAACATCATCCGAGTAGAATAATCCCCAGTATCCTTGAATTTTCTGGATTTTCATAAAATGGCGTCCAAAACAAAAATGAAGATCAGTTTTTAATATCGGATGGAAACTCAGCGATTGGTCGAAAAATTCAAGGGACGCGGTCCACTGGTCCATGTGGTCCTCGACGGCTGGGGAGTCGCACCCGAAGGCCCAGGAAACGCGATTGGTCAGGCAAATTTGCCGTTGCTTAGAAAATTGCAGGAAAAAAGCCCTTACACCCAGCTTTGGACCCATGGCCTGCATGTCGGCCTTCCTGGGAAAAAGGACCTCGGTGGGTCAGAAGTAGGACACATGACGATGGGTGCCGGAATGGTGATGGAACAGGGGCCGACCCTGATCAGCAAACTGATCCAGTCCGGAGAATTTTTTCAATCCGAAGCGATGCAGAGGGTGATTGGAAACTGCATCAACGAACAGGTCCCGCTGCATCTGCTCGGTCTCCTTTCCGATGGAAACATTCACAGCCATATCAGCCACTTCGAAGCGCTCATTCAGCATGCTTTCAGTTCCGGAGTAAAAAAATGTTACGTCCATGCTCTGCTCGATGGTCGGGATGTTCCAGTACAGTCAGCCACTGAATACACAGACAAGCTTGAGATGCTTTTTCAGGAATTGATGCAGCAGAATCCAGAATGCGATTATGCCTTTGCCAGTGGCGGAGGAAGGGAAACCGTGACCATGGATCGTGACACCAACTGGAACAAGGTTGAACTAGGCTGGAAGGTTCATGTGAATGGAGAATCTGAAAACCAATTCCCATCGATCAAAGATGCAATTGAGCACTTCCGTCTCTTGAAACCAGACATCATCGATCAGGACCTTCCGGAGTTTGTCATCACACGCAACGGGAAACCGGTGGGACCGATCGAAGACCGGCATTCCATGGTCTTCATGAATTTTCGTGCTGACCGTGCCATCGAATTCACCGAAGCGATGCTCAAGCAGGATTTTTCACATTTCCCCCGTGAACCCCTACCCAGGGTTTGTTTCGCGGCCATGACGCAATACGATCTGGACAACTGTTTCCCAGAATATTTTTTGGCAGGCACTCCGAAGGTGGAGAATCCCTTTGGAAAAAGACTTGTCGAAAAGGGCCTCAATCAGTTTCGACTCACAGAAACCCAGAAATTCCCACACGTTACCTTCTTCTATAATGGCGGTTATCGTGAACCGCTTGATTCAAATCTCGAAAAATACCACCTGATTCCTTCGGATAAAGTTTCCAGTTTTGCAGAAGCTCCAAAGATGAAAGCCGTTGAAATCGGAAAAGAAGCGGTCGATTTCATCCGTTCCGAAAATTACCAATACGGATTGATCAACTTCGCCAATGCCGACATGGTCGGTCACACTGGAAACCTGAAAGCTGCAGTCAGTGCAGTGGAATCAGTGGATCAGGCTTTAGGCCCAATGATTGAGGCCTTAGACACAGTAAATGGGATCATGGTCATTACTGCGGATCATGGAAATGCGGATGAGATGCTGACCATCAACCATCTCAACGGGGAAACAGAACCTTCGACCAAGCATTCCATAAACCCGGTTCCTTTTCTGATTTATGACCCATTGTATGACGGAAGCTACCAGTTGAAAGCCTACGGTGAAAACTGCGAAAACAATCTCAGCCAGGTGGCAGCCACCAATTTCATCCTGATGGGTATGGAGGTACCGGACGACCTGGCACCTCCCCTATTTCTTTAGTTATTTAAGGCAGAAACATGAGCAACATTTTATGCATCGGAGCTGGGTACGTTGGCGGACCGACGATGACCGCCATCGCACGTTATTGTCCGGAACACAAAATCACCGTTGTCGACATCAACGAAGACCGGATCAAGCGCTGGAACAGTGACAATCTTCCAATCTATGAACCGGGACTGGATGAATGGATCAAGGAAACCCGAGGCCGAAACCTGTTTTTCAGCACTGCCATCCATCAGTCCATCGCCGAAGCAGATATCATTTTTGTTTCGGTGAATACTCCCACCAAAATGTTCGGACAAGGTGCCGGACGCGCAGCAGATCTCCAGTATTGGGAAAAGACTGCAAGAGACATCCTCTTCCACGCAAGTCAACCGGAAGTGGTGGTGGTGGAAAAAAGCACCCTGCCCGTGCGAACAGCGCAAGCCATGGCACGGATCCTTGACTCTGGAAACAGCAAGACCCAGTTCGAAGTGGTTTCCAATCCGGAATTCCTTGCGGAAGGAACGGCCATTCCCGATTTGGAGAATCCCGATCGCGTCCTGATCGGCGGACGTGAAAGTGAAGCAGGCACCAAGGCTGCGGAAACGATAGCCAAACTCTACGCCCATTGGGTTCCAGAAGAGCAGATCCTGCTCACCAATGTATGGTCCAGTGAACTTGCAAAACTGGTGGCCAACGCCATGCTTGCCCAGCGTATTTCTTCGATCAATTCGATCTCTGCTCTCTGTGAAAAAACGGAAGCGGACATCGAACAGATTTCCAAAGCGATAGGGATGGACAGTCGCATCGGTTCCAAATTCCTGCAGACCAGTGTCGGGTTCGGCGGGTCGTGTTTCCGTAAAGACATCCTGCACCTTGCTTATCTTTGTGAATATTATGGACTTCCGGAAGTGAGTACCTATTGGGAAAGTGTGGTTCGCATCAACGAGTGGCAAACGGAACGTTTCTTCCAGAACATCCTCAAGCAACAGTTCAACACACTTGCAGGAAAGACGGTGGCAGTGCTTGGATTCGCCTTCAAGGCAGACACCGGAGACACCCGGGATTCTCCGGCCATCCCTCTTTGCCAGAAACTCCTGGAAGAAAAGACCCGTGTTCGGGTTCATGATCCAAAAGCACTAGAAAATGCCAAAGAAGATTTACGCGGCATGCAGGGAGATGTGGAATTCGTCGAAGATGTCTATGACGCCTGCAAAGGCGCTCATTCATTGGCACTGGTAACACAGTGGCAGGAATATCGTGAACTTGATTTTCAACGGATTCATGATGAAATGGTCAAACCTGCTTTTCTTTTTGACGGAAGGAATCATTTGGACCATCAAAGCCTGCATCAAATCGGTTTCAATGTATTCCCACTTGGGAAAAAACCTTTGCTTCATCTCTGATAATTTCCGGCAATGCATTCATTGCCGGCCAACCTAAAACCTAAAATGGACTCCATGGGCCAGTTCGAAGAGAATCTTAAAAAACTCCCTAAAGCCGAAGAAGTGATTCTGATGAGGCTTTTCGATGAGAAAGATCAGTTGCTTTCTCTCATTCCCAATGTTGCAGGAAAAAATGCTGCACTTCGGGTTTTCTGCACGATTGCAGGCGACAAAGGACGGATCGACTCAGATTCAGCCAAGGAAGGACTCGAACTTTTCGGAGAATACGTTGGTAAAGCACAATCTCACCCCGGACGTCACAAGAAACTTGAACTGCTGATGAACCTCAAACCCGGACAGAATTTAAGGGTGGAGATACTTGGCTCCACCCATAAAAACCTGCTCCAGAACATCAGTGACCGTAAAGCCAGTGCTGAGGAATCAGAAGCCTTCATCGAACTTTTGGATCAGGGTCAGGTACGTGCTGCAGAAAAAGTCAATGGAGTCTGGGAACCGCAAACCTACACCATCGATGGGGTACTCAATTATTTTGGAACCCATCAGAATGTGATGATGGAAAACGGATACTACGATAAAATACCTTTGAAGACTGCCAACTATACTGAAGAGATGTTCGAAAAAGAGGGAGTGCGTTACGCACCTGGCTCCATCGTCAGGAAAGGGGCCTTCATCGGACCACAAACGGTTGTGATGAACATGGGCTTCATCAACATCGGTGCCTACATTGCAGGGAAAGGCTGCATGATCGATGGAGGAGCTCGTGTCGCTTCATGTGCCCAAATTGGTGAAAATGTTAAATTTGGTGCAGGATCCGGCATCGAAGGCATTCTCGAGCCTGCTGGAAGACTGGCCTCCATTGTAGAAGACCACGTGAAAATTGGAGCCATGTGTGAGGTGGCAGGAATCATTGGAGAAGGCTCGGTGATTGCCAGTGGAGTGGTGATGGCTTCAGGAAAGAAAATCTATGATGAAGATACTGGGGACCTTGTTCCTCCGATGGAATGCAAAGTCGGTGAACAAAATTTTCTGCTGCCCATGATTCCCCCCTACCGGCTTGCGGTCGGAGGATCCCTGCCTTCAGGGAAAGGCAAGCACAACACCGATGCGATCATTCTCAAATCCGGAGACTTGAGGGATTCCTCAACGATGCGGCATTTTGCCAAACAGGGCATCCTTTATTCCTAAATCTTCAAGAAACTTTTGTTTTTAACCCGCGGAGGAACATGACCGACCTGATCCTTGCCCTGGACCAGGGCACCACCAGTTCACGCAGTATCCTTTTTACGGAAAAGGCAGAAATTCATGCGGTGGCATCGGTTCCTCTGGAATGTCGCTTTCCTGAATCCGGATGGGTGGAACAGGATGCCGAGGAAATTTGGGAAACCCAGCGAAGCACCATTCGGATGGTTCTCGATCAGGCAAAAATCAGTCTTTCTGAAGTTTCTGCGATCGGCATCACCAACCAACGTGAAACCTCCATTGCCTGGAATCGTGATACTGGACAAGCCCTTTGCCCGGCAATCAACTGGCAATGTCGACGTACCGCTGGGTTTTGCGACATCTTGAAAGAAGAGGGATTTGATGAACTGATCCGAAACCGAACCGGGCTGGTCACCGATCCTTATTTTTCAGGAACCAAGATGCACTGGATCCTCCAGAACGTTCCTGAAGCGACAAAACTTGCTCAGCAGGGAAAGCTCTGCTTCGGTACCGTTGACAGTTGGTTGATCTGGAAACTGAGTGGAGGAAAAACCCATGTCATTGAAATCAGCAATGCCTCCCGGACCATGGTATTCGACATCCAAAAGAGGTGCTGGGACAAGGAGATTCTCTCACGTTTCGGAATCCCTCTAGAAACCCTGCCTGAGGTGGTACCCTCGAGTGGAGTGATTGCTGAAGTGGACCATTCCCTCTTTGGTGGATCCATACCGATAGCCGGAGCTGCAGGGGACCAACAAGCAGCATTGTTCGGACAAGGCTGTTTTTCTCCAGGAATGGCGAAAAACACCTACGGCACGGGCTGTTTCATGATTTCAAACACAGGCAGCAAGCAGGTTCGTTCTCAAAATGGACTGCTAACCACCATCGGGTGGCAGTTGGGAGACGAGGTGACCTATGCCCTCGAAGGATCGGTTTTCATTGCCGGAGCCCTGGTTCAGTGGTTGAGGGACGGTTTGGAATTTTTCAAGGATGCCTCGGAAACCGAAGCCATGGCACTTTCGGTACCGGACTGTGGAGGAGTCTTTGTCGTCCCGGCCTTTGTCGGGCTTGGCGCCCCCCACTGGGATCCTTACGCCAGGGGATTGATGATCGGACTGACCCGTGACACTCGGCGCAGCCACATCGTGCGAGCCTCTCTCGAAGCCATTGCCTTTCAGTCTGCCGAGGTTTTGAACAGCATTAGCCAAGATACTGCCGAATCCTTGAATGAACTCAGAATCGACGGGGGAGCCGCAGCAAATCAATTTCTTTGTCAGTTCCAGGCGGACCTGCTTGGGCTTGATGTGAAACGTCCAAAAATCCTTGAGACCACTGCCATGGGTGCAGCTTTCCTGGCCGGGTTGGCTGTGGGCATCTGGAGTGACCTCAAAACACTGAGCGGTCTCTGGTGTGAAGAACAAACCTTCCGTCCCTCCCTCGATCGGGATTCTGCAGAAACCAAAATGCAGGAATGGATGCGGGCCGTAGAGCGTTCCAAAGGCTGGATTCTCTAAAATCTCACAGGTTTAAGGGCTTAACTGAAAAACTCATGGTTGTATCTGCAGATTTTCTCAGGTACGCTTGAATTCAGTCAGGTAAACGTTTTCCAAATCTTTTGACTGTTTGACATACCTCAACGGAGACTGATGATGGAAAAGTTGATTCTGGTCGTATCGACCCTTCTAGTCCTGCCCTTCTTTCTTTTCGCCCAGGAAAATTCCAGCAACCCGTATAAACCCAAGTTGGCTCCGCACCTGATTCCAGGTTACACCCATTACCTGATCGCCGTTTCGGAACGTGGGCAGAATATCGTCCATCTTCAATCTCGGGGAGCGGGTTCTTCGATCCTTTCGACTCCCGGAGCCGCAAAACGCAGAAGAAGTCCCCACGTCTACCTTCCCGACGGAACCCTCAACTACCGATATTTGAAGTCCAAAGTTAAATTTGGTGAAGGGCCCCAGGGCTAATCAGTCAAAAGTAATTGATCCTAATACGATTTTTTTAGGCCTGATCCCAGTTTCCTGAAGATTCATTCTAGACCCTCGAATTGAATCCGTCCACTTTCCATTTTGGCACGGATCTGCTGTCCTTCCCTCACCGTTCCCGCAAGCATCGCTCTTCCGAGTTCGGTTTCCAGTTCCTTCTGGATCGCCCTTTTGAGGGGACGTGCTCCATAAATCGGATCATACCCGGCTTCGGAAAGGAACTGCACCACGTTGCCATCGAGTTTCAATTCAATGTTACGTTCCGCCAGGCGAGTCTGAAGACGTTGCAATTGGATCTGAATGATTTCCTGAAGATGGTTCCGACCCAACGGGTGGAAGACGACGAGGTCGTCGACACGGTTGATGAACTCGGGGCGGAGGTGTCTTTTCAGTTCCTGTAATAGGATTTCCTTCTGCTTTGCCAGTTCGACTGGACTCGATTCGGCATGATCATCTTCTGCCAAAGGAGAAAGCCTTCCATCTACTTCCATCAGTTTCTCGCTGCCTATATTTGATGTCATGATGATGATCGTGTTCTTGAAATCTACGGTACGCCCATGGGAATCGGTCAGTCTGCCGTCCTCCAGAATCTGCAACAGCAGGTTGAAAACGTCGTAGTGTGCTTTTTCAATCTCATCGAAAAGGATCACACTGTAGGGTTTTCGCCGAACCGCCTCGGTCAGTTGTCCTCCATCCTCAAAACCAACGTATCCGGGAGGAGCTCCGATCAGCCTGGAAACAGCATGTTTTTCCATGTACTCCGACATGTCGATGCGGATCATGTTCTGTTCATCATCAAACAGGAATTCGGCCAGGGAACGTGCCAGTTCGGTCTTTCCGACCCCGGTCGGACCCAGAAAGATGAAACTGCCCATCGGCCGGTTGGGATCATTGATTCCGGATCGTGCACGAACCACCGCGTCGGCCACGGCGTCCAGGGCCTCCTGTTGTCCGACCACACGACGATGGAGGTGTTCCGGAAGGCGTAGCAGCTTTTCACTTTCTCCTTCCATCATTCGGCGAACAGGAATCCCCGTCCATCTTGAAACGATTTCAGCAATGTCCTCTGAGCCGACTTCCTCTCGAAGCAGATGGGATTTATTCTCTTTTTCCACACTGGAAAGGGGAGTGAGTTTTTTTTCCAGATCCGGCAGAACTCCGTATTCCAGCCTTGCCGCTTCTTCCAGGTTGTAATCACCACGGGCCTGTTCGATTTTGGTCCTGGTTTCCTCGATCTGTTGTTTCAACCCACTGAGGTCTTGTAGTTCAGATTTTTCCTTCTCCCATTGAAGCTTGAGGCTGTTGAAATCTGCCTGCATTTCTGCAAGTTCCTGGCTCAGTTTTTCAAGCCGGTCTTGGGAGGCAGAATCTTTTTCTTTCTTCAAAGCCTCCTTCTCGATTTCGAGTTGGAGGATTCGTCGTGAGGTTTCATCCATCTCGGTGGGCATGGAATTGATCTCCACACGTAGTTGGGCCGCGGCCTCATCGATCAAGTCGATCGCCTTATCCGGAAGAAAGCGGTCCGAAATGTATCGGTGAGAGAGGGTGGCAGCAGAGATCAACGCACCATCCTTAATCCGAACTCCGTGGTGGATTTCATAACGTTCCTTGAGCCCCCGCAGGATGGAAATCGTGTCCTCTACTCCAGGTTGATCGACTTGTACTTGCTGGAAACGACGTTCCAGGGCTGGGTCCTTCTCAACATACTTTCGGTATTCATCAAGGGTGGTGGCCCCGATGCAATGCAGTTCTCCTCGAGCCAGCATTGGCTTCAGAAGATTTCCTGCATCCATCGACCCCTCGGTCTTTCCTGCGCCCACGACATTGTGCAATTCATCAATGAAGAGGATGATGTACCCCTCAGATTTTTGTACTTCCTGGAGAACGGCTTTCAGCCTTTCCTCGAATTCTCCTCGATACTTCGCTCCAGCAATCAGAGCACCCATGTCGAGGGATATCAGTTTGCGGTTCTTGAGGCTGTCTGGGACATCATTACGTGCGATACGCTGGGCCAAGCCTTCGGCAATCGCAGTCTTTCCAACTCCTGGTTCTCCAATCAATACAGGATTGTTCTTGGTGCGTCGCGAAAGTACCTGGATCAAACGTCGGATTTCATCATCCCTCCCAATCACTGGATCCAGTTTTCCTTCACGGGCCAGGAGAGTCAGATCGGCTCCGTACTTTTCTAAGGCCTCATAGGTATCTTCCGGATTACGGCTGGTCACTTTCTGTCCACCACGAACTTCTTCCAAGGTTTTCAAGAATGTTTTAGGAGAAACTCCCTGTTCGTTCAACAAACGTCCCGCGGACCCTCCCTTGCCTTCCTCAAGAATCGCCAGCAGCAGATGTTCGACGCTTACATAATCATCCCCCAGTTTCTTTGCTTCATCATCAGAACGAACAAGAACCTGATTCATCCCCCCGCTGGCGGCAACCCTTCCGGAAGCACCATTGAAAGTCGGCAGTCTCCCTAACTCGTCCGTGACCCTTTCCTCCAAAACAGCTGGGTCCGTACCCATCTTCTGTAAAAGATTGCCCACCAGTCCATGCTCCTGCTTCAAAAGTGCCTCCAGCAGATGCAAGGTCGTTAACTCGGGATGGCCCTTTCTGATTGCTTCCACATGGGAAGCTTCCATCGCCTCCATCGCCTTCTGCGTCATCCTCTCTGCATTCATCTGTGCTCCTCGAAAACAATGCTGAAATTTTTTAGCACTCATCTTACTAGAGTGCTAACAATTTTACCAGAGAAAAGGAAATGCTTTTAGAAAATAACATTTATAGTATTGTTATTATGTGGTTTTTCTAGAGGTTCACAATCCTCTAGTCTTCGATACCTGTACGAGTAGAGGATTCCCAATGATCCAGAATTGAAAAGAAGTCTTTGATTTTTTCAGAAGTGGAAGAAGCCCGAGAAAGGTTCCAAGTTGGTTGACAACACAAGCTCTGGGAAGCAAAATGAAAGCCCCCCTCAAGGGCACGTAGCTCAGTGGGAGAGCGCATGCTTCACACGCATGAGGTCACAAGTTCAATCCTTGTCGTGCCCACCAATTTGATCAATATAATCAGCCCAATTCTAGGCCAACCATTCTCGGTCACGTGAAATTTTCATGCTCCAATCGGAGTGATCTCTTTTCAAGGCCCTGTGTCCGAGCCAAAGCCCTGCACGTAAAATTATTAAGTCAAATATGATGAACTCGTAAAAAGTCTTCTTTAAATAAACAACTGAAAATAAACGTTTTTTTTAAAATTAACACTTGCTATTTGTCTCATTTTTTCGTAAATTATGTTTTAATATCAACAGCTTGTGAAGTTTTAACATGATTTATACCAAAGACCAAAAAACACTCAACATGTTTGACCCTCTGGATCATCTTGGCCCGAAGCGCAGG
>PVBE010753273.1_pt1 | contig 26103 bp, 22 predicted proteins | sample 1631181 | NCBI WGS metagenome assembly PVBE01 (sample SAMN08397723, study PRJNA350692) | Marine metagenome, whole genome shotgun sequencing project. | isolation source: water | place: Pacific Ocean | collected 2012-04 | reverse complement strand
TTAAAATTATTGTAAATTGAATAAAAATAATCTTATGAATAAATATTTAATTAAAAGAGAAATTCCAAATGCTTCTCAAATACCAAGCGAACAACTAGAGGAAATAGGTCAAGGGTCTGAATCAGTTTTAACTGCAATGAGAAATGAAGGAAAGAAAATTGAACAAGAGGTAAGTTATGTTGCTGGAAATAATGTTTTTTGTGTTTATAATGCAGATTCGGAGGAAACTATAAAAGAACACGGTGAACGCGCTGGAGTTCCTGTAAATGAAATAACCTTAGTGCCAAATGTTTTAAAACATAACACTAATAAAGGTTAAACCATAGGCATATCTGCTTCCTTTAATTCACAATTCTTATATTAGTGTTATGAAGAAACCTTTTGTTTTTATTATTGGGTGTTTAATTGGATTTATCTTTGCTGTTCTGGTAAAATCATATTTTGGAAACCAATGGGATGCAGATATGATATTCCCAACACTCTTATTTGGAGCATGTGCAATTTCATTGGTAAAATAATTCTAACGGATTTAATTGTAAATACTTTCTAGTTTTAAGTTTTCATCAGGAACAACCGTCTTTATATCAGCTGTATAAGATTTTAAACTATTATAAAATTGGTCTACACTAATACTGTAGGTTTAACTTTAATTAAAATATCTAAGTTTTTCATTATTTTATTAAATTCTGTTACCCAATCAGATGGTAAACTGCTGTGAATATTATATTCAAATTTAAATTCTGTTGGATTAGTAGGAGCAACTTCACCCTCATCTTCTGAAGAACTACAAGATAAAATGAAAAAAAGACAGAAAAATAATAGTGATTTCTTCATGATTTTTATTTTAAAATTAAGAATAATCTTCTAAAGTACTGATATACAGCATAAAAAAACCCCTAATTAAAGGGGTTTGTTTTTTATTCTTGTTCTTTGTTTTCGTCAGGTTTTTCTATTCCAAGTTTTTCTGTTGGAGGAGGAATAAGATTAAAGAGAATTTCATTTCCTCCAATCTTAAATATCATTTTATTCCCTTCCTTAAATTCTATTTCTAAACCTGCCATTTCCATTTTAAATTTGTTTTTTCCCTTTTCATCTAAAACCATGGATTCGTCTCTAGATCTTCCCTCTGGAAACATTGAGAGTTTTCCATCATTTTCATAAAAGTTAAACATTCTTGGGAATGCATCACTTTTGTATAATCCTTCAAACGATTTTAATTCTTTTTTAGAATGAGAGTATGAGTCAGAAACTTTTTCAGGTTTGGGGTCAACAACTAACCTAGCATCTCTATTTGCTATATTCCATGCGGTATAAAAAATAAGCTGAGTTCTTAGTTCTAATAAATCATATTCTATTTTATCTGGAGTATCAGTTGGTTTATGATAATCAGCATGTGTTCCAGTAAAATAAAAAATTATTGGAATTCCTTTTTTTGCAAAATTATAGTGATCGCTTCTGTAATAGAATCTATTTGGATCATTTTTGTCATTGAATCTATAGTCCAATGTCATATTTATTGTCTCTTTATTGGTTTCTTCAGATAAATTATGAAGGTCTTTACTATCATGATCCGAACCTATTAAATAAATATAATCTCTATTTTTTGCTTCTCTAGTTGGGTCAATCCTACCAATCATATCAATATTTAAATTTACAACTGTATTTTCAAGAGGATAAATAGGGTCTGTATCTGTATAATATCTAGAACCAAGTAATCCTTTTTCTTCTCCTGTTACATGTAAAAATATAATGGATCTTTTAGGTCCTTTCCCTTTTTTAACAGCCTTTTTAAAAGCTTCAGCAATTTCTAGCATTGCTACTGTACCTGAACCATCATCATCAGCACCATTATATATTTCACCACTTTCATTAACTCCAACATGATCAAGGTGAGCAGAAATAACAACATATTCATCTGCTTTTTCTGTTCCTTTAATTATAGCTATTACATTTTCAGTATCCACTTTTTTTCCTTCTCTTCCTCTTCTGCCACGAAGAGTTAGAGTCATAGGCTGAAAATAATCTTTATCTGGATCTCCAGGTTCAATTCCTATAGATTTATAATAATTTCTAAGGTATTCAACTGCTTTTTTTTGGCCTTCTTCTCCTGTGTCTCTTCCTTCAAATTCATCGGAAGCATAAGTATATAGATGTTCTTTTAAATCTTTATCAGTAATGGTTTTAGCAAACTTTTTTGCTTTAGATAACTGAGAAAAGCCAAGATTTATAGTAATTAGGGAAATAACTATAATGGATAGAATTTTTTTCATAATAAATATATTGGTTCAGCAAGATAAAAAATTAAATTATGAATAAATATCTTAGTAAGATTATTAGGCTATTTATATTAAGTCTAACTAATTTTATCTAGAATAGAATCCCATAATTTAATTCTCATTTTCAAGGCTGTTTCTGAAGCAATTGTTGCTTCATGCCATTTTACTTCATCTTTTCCACATAGATTTTGAATCATTTTTAGAGCCATTGGACCATGTTCATCTGCATCTAACTCAATATGCCTTTCCAAATAATATATAAGAAGATTAGATTTAATATTTTTTTCATTGGATAATTTTTTTACAATTTCTATAAACATATCGGGAATAAGATCTTCTCTTCCAAAAGTGAATACACTTGCTATTATGTGATTTTTATTAGTATTAATGACTTCAAAAGTGAAATCCATAAATTCTTTAACTACAATTGGAACATCTACTTTTTTAACAGCTTCATAGTATGATTTGGAATTATTTACTTCTTTAATAAACTCATCAATCAAAGATGTGTCTGCTCCAATGAGTTTCATTGATTCAAGATATAATTCAAAATGACTTTTAGGATTATTATTTAAATCTATGTCACTTTCTTCAGCAAGAACTATTTCATTTACTAATTTTCCTGAAAAATTATTTGAATTTGGAGTCCATGGAACATCAACACAAGTCAAATTTCTTTGTAAAGCTTTAATAAGTGACATGAAATCCCAAACAGCAAAAACATGATTTTCCATAAAACATATTAGCTTTTCTTTTGAATTAAGTGCTTGATAAACAGGATGAGAAATCAGTATTGATCTTGTTTTGGATAGACTGTTTTCAAGTTTTTCAATTGATGTCATATTTTTTTTGCCGACAAAAATAAATCATTTATTTATAATTATATTTATTTATGCATCTTGAGGTTATTATTGCATTTATTGTTTCATCTTTAGTCTTAACTATATCCCCAGGTCCAGATATCATATATGTTATTTCTCAAAGTTTTATTAGAGGGAAAAAGGCAGCAATTATCACTTCAATTGGTCTTACAACCGGACTTTTGTTACATACTTTTTTTGTGGTTATTGGACTTTCACTTCTATTAAGAGAAAATGAAAATGTTTTCTTTTTATTAAAACTATTAGGTTCTATCTATTTTGTTTATTTAGCAATTATGGTTTTTTTAAATAGAAATAAAGAGATAAAATTTAATTCTGACCAAACAGAAAATATTGCTTTTTTTAAAAAGGGACTATTAATGAATCTTTTAAATCCAAAAGTTAGTATATTTTTTATTGCTCTCTTTCCAGGATTTATTTTTCATGATAATTTAAGCTCTGAATTACAATTTTTAATTCTTGGAATTATTTTTTGGTTTCAAGCAAGCTTGGTTTTTATTTTGGTTTCTATTTTTTCTCAAAAAATCAAAAATTTTATTTCAGGCAAAAAATTTCTTAATAACGGAAAATTTATTATTGAGATGTGTGTTTATATTTTCATTTCTATATGGATATTGAAATAATAAAACTCCTAACTTTATAGTATGTCATTAATTAAGGTCGTTGAATGCCCAAGAGATGCTATGCAAGGGATTAAAAATTGGATTCCTACAAAAGATAAGATTTCTTATATACAATCTATTCTTTCCGTTGGTTTTGATATAGTCGATTTTGGAAGCTTTGTTTCACCACGTACGGTTCCACAAATGAAGGATACCCATTATGTTATCGAAAATTTAGATTTGAGTTCAACAAAATCTAAGCTTTTAGCTATAGTGGCGAATTTAAGGGGAGCAAAAGATGCATGCAGCTATTCACAAATAAGTTATTTGGGGTATCCATTTTCTATCTCAGAAAACTTTCAAATGAGAAATACAAATAAGAATATTGAAGAATCTATATCAGAATTAAGTAAGATTATTGAACTGGCTAACAAAAATAAAAAAGAGGTGGTTGTTTACTTGTCAATGGGATTTGGGAATCCATATGGTGATCAGTGGAATTATGAAATAGTAGAGAAGTGGATAGATTTATTGTATTATATGAATATCAAAACTATTTCTATATCGGATACCATTGGAGCAGCAAAAAGTGAAGATATTAAAACTGTATTTTCAAATACAGTTATTAAATATCCTACAATTGAGTTTGGTGCACATTTTCATACTAAACCAAATGAATGGTATGAGAAAATAGATACTGCCTATAGGGCAGGGTGCAAAAGGTTTGATAGTGCTATTCAGGGATATGGGGGATGCCCAATGGCTAGAGATGAACTCACAGGAAACTTTCCAACTGAGAAATTAATAAACTATTTCAATTCTAAAAAGATTCCCTTAAATATCAATACATTACATTTTGAATCTAGCTTTAACGAATCTACCAAACTTTTTTCTCAATATAAGTAATTGATAATCAAATGTATGTGATTTCTGCCCTTATCTTTATTTAGAATAATTAAAAATAAGCTTGCTTTTGAATTTTTTGTGTTTTATTTTCGCATCATAATTCTTATAAAAAAAATCTAAAAACAATAATTTATTAATTATGAAATACAAATTTTTACCCTTATTTATATTTATAGCATTTACATCTTTATTTTTAACATCCTGTTCTGATGATGATGATGCTGTATCTAATGTTGTTACTCCACCTAGTAATTATACATTTGAAAGAAATGGAGCTACAACAGTTAGTTTTGGTGGCCAAACTACACGATTAAAAATGGCTAGTGAGTTATATAGTGGAATGAAGTCTTCATCTTCAACTAAATCAGGATTAGACAATATGTTTAATAATGGATCAGGCTTCTCTGATGCTACTTTAAATGGAACTGGTAAAAAAATCGGTAATAAAACATTTGCATCTTCAGTTGCTTCTTCAACTGTTAAGCCTAAATTTGATGAAATGATTACTGACTTTACTACTAATGTTATTCCTAATTGGTCAACTACTGCAGCAGATGGTACAGCTGGTAAAATGACTGATTCTAAACGAACTGTTTATATTAATGGTAAAGGACATGAGCTTACTCAACTTTTTACAAAAGGTTTAATTGGTGGTATGGCAATGGATCAAATTGTAAATGGTTATTTGTCTAAAGCTAAATTAGATACTGGTACAAATAAAGCTGACAATGATGCTGGAACTCTTGTTTCTGGAAAAAATTATACTCAAATGGAACACTACTGGGATGAAGGTTTTGGATACCTGTATGGAGAAGAAACTGATTATAAAAACCCAACTCTCGGAGATGGAGTTCTTTTAAGTAAGTATGCAAAGAAAGTTGAAGATAGTTCTCAACCTGGAATAGCAAAAATTATTTATGATGCTTTTATAATGGGTAGAGCAGCTATTGTTGCTAAGAACTATACAGTTAGAGATGCTCAAGCCAAAATTATTCAAATACATGTTTCTAAAATAATTGGACAAAAAGCACACGATTATTTGAATGATTACGTAACCAAAGCTGCTGCTGGAACTCCTGCAGATGCAATTCACGCACTCTCTGAAGGTTATGGATTTGTAATGAGTTTACAAGTTACAAATGATGGTTCAGGTAATCCTTATTTTACAAATACTGAGGTAAATGCTATGTTAGCTAAATTAGATAATTTCTGGACTGTTAAGTCTTCAGATTGCACTGATATGGCAAATACAATCAAATCTAAAATGTCTCTATAGAGTCATGGTTTTGTTTATTTAATTTTAAGACTCAGTATTTTTTAAGTACTGAGTCTTTTTTTAATTTGAGTTATGTATAAAAAAATTCTTCTTTTATTTGTTTTAAGTATTCTATTGATTCGTTGTGGAGGTAGTGAATCAGATGATGATGGAGGAGATGTAACAAAACCAGTTGCTTACGATAGAGGAAAAATGCTTGTTCATTGGGCGGACAAAACTATTATCCCAGCCTATAATGCATTTAAACAAACTTTAATAAACTTAGATAATTCTACTAAAATATTTGTTTCAGCTCCAAACCAAACTAATATAAATGACTTAAGATCTAAGTGGCTTATTTCCTATAAATCATGGCAACATATAGAAATGTTTGACATAGGAAAAGCAGAAGAGATTTATTATAAATCTAAGATGAATGTTTATCCAATTGATAAAATTTGGCTTGAAAATAATGTTTCAAAAGGAACTTATGATTTAGATAGTGCTAATAATTATTCTTCACAGGGTTTTCCAGCACTTGATTATCTTTTATATGGAATTGCAGCAGATGATACGTCTATTTTAACAAAATATACTGTCAATACAGATTATACAAATTATTTGAGCGCTATAGTCAGTAAAATGGTGTCTAATACTGATATTATTATTAATGATTGGTCTTCATATAGAGCTACTTTTGTTGGTTCAACTGATAACACAGCAAGTTCTAGTGTGAATAAGCTTACTAATGATTTTATTTACTACTATGAAAAAGGTTTAAGAGCTAATAAAGTTGGAATTCCAGCTGGTGTTTTTTCAGGTGGCCCACTTCCAGGGAATGTTGAAGCATTTTATAGAAAGGATATCTCCAAGGATTTGCTTTTAGAAGGAATGAATGCAGTAATTAAATTTTATAATGGAACTTCTTTTGATGGGTTGTCTTCAGGCCCAAGCTTAAAGAGTTATTTAACCCATTTGAATAGCACTAAAGATGGATCTAGTCTATCAGCTCTTGTTGTTACTAAATTAGAAGCAGCTAAATCTAAAATAAATGAATTGTCGAATAATTTTGTTACGCAAATTAATTCTGATAATAGTAAAATGTTAGTTACGTATGATGCTATTCAGGCTGTAGTTGTTCTTTTGAAAGTAGACATGTTACAAGCATTCAATATCAATGTAGATTATACTGATGCTGATGGTGATTAAAAAATATTATCTTTAAATAGAATAACAAAGATTCTTTATTTATTAGAGAATCTTTTTTTTTAAATTAAAATTGAATACAAAAAAATATTTTGAAAAAAAATCAAATTCTGCTCCTCTAGCAGTTTTTAGAATTGGGTTTGGCCTTTTAATGTGTTATAGCATTATAAGATTTTGGTTCAAAGGGTGGATAGAAACTTTATATATTAATCCAGAATTTCATTTTTCTTATTATGGTTTTGAATGGGTAAAACCAATAGGTGATTACACTTATCTTTTATTTATTATTTGTGGAATCTCTGCTTTTTTTGTAGCAATTGGATTAAAATATAGGATTTCAATACTATTCTTCTTTTTAAGCTTTACATATATTGAGCTTATGGATAAAACCACTTATTTAAACCATTATTATTTTATAAGTATACTAAGTTTTTTAATGCTCTTTATTCCTGCTAATGCAACTTTTTCAATTGATAATATAATTAATAAGAAACAATATTTAAAGGTTCCGAAATGGACTATAGATTCCATTAAGCTTTTATTGGGTATCGTATATTTTTACGCAGGATTAGCAAAAATAAATTCAGATTGGCTTTTTAAAGCTATGCCTTTAAAAATATGGTTACCTTCTAAATTTGATCTTCCATTAATTGGTCAAAATTTAATGCAATTGGAGTGGGTGCATTTTGCTATGAGTTGGGGAGGAATGTTTTATGATCTTCTAATTCCCTTTTTGCTTTTGTATAAAAGAACTAGAATTTTTGGATTTATTCTTGTAATTTTTTTCCATGTTTTTACTAGAGTTTTGTTTCCAATAGGAATGTTTCCATACATTATGATTGTCGCATCATTAATTTTCTTTGATTCCAAAATTCATATTAGGATTCTAAAATATATAAAAACTATTTTTTCTTATTTTTTAAAATTGTTTGATTTTGGAAAAATAAAACTGAAAGATTCTTATAATATAAATAAACAACGAATTGTTTTAACTATAGTTTCTATTTTTTTTATTGTTCAATTTTTATTTCCTTTTAGATATTTTTTATATCCTGGAGAATTATTCTGGAATGAACAAGGTTATCGTTTTTCATGGAGAGTAATGTTAATGGAAAAAATGGGTTATTCAGTATTTAAAATTGTTGATGAGAAAACAGGAACATTTTTTTATGTTAATAATGAAGACTTTTTAACACCTTTTCAAGAAAAACAGATGAGTTTTCAACCAGATTTTATTTTAGAATATGCAAACTATTTAGGAGATATTTATAGCTTAAGAGGACATAAAAATATTCAAGTATTTGTTGATAGCTATGTTGCTTTAAATGGAAGGCTTAGTAAGCGTTATATTGATGAAAAAATAGATCTTTATAAGGAAAAAGAATCTTTTAAACACAAAAAATGGATTTTACCACTAAACGATGAAATTAAGGGATTTTAAATTATTTTTTGTTCTACTTTTTTTTGGATTTTATTCTTTTTCTCAGAATAAGGTTTCAGGATCAGTTTATGAAAAAGATACTGGTATAAAATTAGAAAATGTTTCTATTTATGATCAAGATGAAGGTTTAATAACTGCTACAGATTCTTCAGGTAAATATCATTTTTTTACCAAAAAAAAAGCCATTACACTTGTTTTTATTATAGAAGGTTATCAATATATTGAAAAATCTATTTCAGTAAACAATAATGTTACACTTAATATATTTTTTTCTAACCCTATTCAAGAACTTTCTGAAGTAATTGTAAAGGCTAATAATAAAAAAGTATTCCAATTATCAAGATTAGAAGATGTTAAAGGAACAGCAATTTTTGCTGGAAAAAAATCTGAAGTGATTTCAATGGATCTTTCAATGGCTAATTTAGCTTCAAATAATTCTAGACAGATTTATAATCAAATAGCAGGTTTAAATATTTATCAAAATGATGATGCAGGATTGCAATTGAATATTGGGGGAAGGGGATTGGACCCAAATAGAACAGCTAATTTTAATACTCGCCAAAATGATTATGATATAAGTGCAGATGCATTAGGGTACCCAGAAAGTTATTATACTCCACCTGCTGAAGCTTTAAAGGAAATTAGAATTGTAAGAGGGGCGGCTTCTTTGCAGTATGGAACACAATTTGGAGGTTTAGTCAATTTCATAATAAAAGAGCCAGTAAATGATAAGTCATTTGAAATTATCTCACGTAACACTTTGGGTAGTAATTCATTATTTACCAACTTCACAAGTTTTAGTGGCACTTCAAAAAAGTTTAGTTACTACTCATTTATTAATTACAAAAAGGGAAATGGATTTAGATCTAATTCTAATTTTGAATCTTTTAATACTTTTTTACATCTTGGATATAAGTTTAACAATAAAACAAAGCTTAGTACTGAGTTGACTTATTTAAAATATTTGGCTCATCAAGCTGGGGGTTTGTCTGATAAAATGTTTAATTCTGATCCCTATCAAAGCAATAGAGCAAGGAATTGGTTTGGATTAAATTGGTTATTATACAATGTAAAACTAAATCATGAATTTAATTCTAATACTAATTTTAGTTTTAGTTTTTTTGGATTAAATGCAAAGAGGAATGCATTGGGTTTTAGAACAAATAGGGTAGACCAGATAGATTCAAATGGAGTTAGAGATTTAATTAAAGGAGAATTTCAGAATTTTGGTTTAGAATCTCGTTTTCTTAAGAAATATGATATTAAAGGAAACAAGAGTGTCTTTTTAATTGGAATAAAATATTATAAGTCTAATAATGATAGTCATCAGGGACCAGGATCTTCTAAAAGTGATTCGGATTTTAATTTTAGTTATAAAGAATTTCCAAATTATATTAATCAATCTAATTATAATTACCCTAACCTTAATTACGCATTATTTGGGGAGAATATTTTTTATATATCTGAAAAATTTTCATTAACACCTGGCTTTAGATTGGAATATATTAAAACAGAAAGTAATGGTTACTATAAAAAAATTAATTTGGATGGTGCTGGAAATGTTATATTAAATCAAACAATAAATGATTCTGAAGTTAGAAAAAGAAACTTTTTTCTTTTCGGTTTAGGTGCTAGTTACAAGCCTTTTAAATTTGTAGAATTATATGGTAATATTTCTGAAAATTATCGATCTGTTACATTTGCTGATATAAGTATTTCAAATCCTGCATATTCAATTAATCCAGATATTTCAGATGAAAATGGATTTACATTTGATTTAGGTTTAAGAGGAAATTATTATAAAAGATTTTCATATGATTTAGGGTTCTTTAGTTTATTCTACAAAGATAGAATAGGGTTTATTCAAAAAGCGTATAAAGATGGAAGTGTTAAAAGTGAAAAAGGTAATGTGGGTAATGCAGTTATGTATGGTATAGAGTCATTAATAGATTTTGATTTGAATGATATCTTAATAAAGAATAACAATTATATTTTTAATTATTTTATTAACTCTTCAATTATTAATTCTAAATACACTAAATCAGATGTGCCAGGTGTTGAGGACAAAAAAGTTGAATTTGTTCCCAAATTAAATATAAAATCAGGTTTTAAATTTGGTTATAAAAACTTAATGTTAAATATTCAATATACATACCTTTCTAGTCAATTTACAGATGCTTCAAATGCTGTTAATGGAAATTTAAGTGGAGTAATAGGTCAAATACCATCCTACGAAATTTTAGATTTTTCAGCTTCTTATTCTATAAATAAATTTAGGTTCGAAGCAGGATTAAATAATGTTCTAAATAACCATTATTTTACAAGAAGAGCTACAGGATATCCCGGACCTGGGATAATTCCTTCAGAACCAAGGTCAATATATTTTACTATTCAATTAAAGATTTAAACTTTATGATAATACGTTTTTTTACTTTCTTTTAAATAATTCTTTACATATCTTGCAGTTTAGAATAAATCTAAATAACAAATTAAATGAAAAATATATTTTACACACTATTAATGTGCTCTTTATTATTGAGCTGTTCTACAACTGAAAAAAAATCTAATGAAGTCAACCTATATAGTCAAAGACATTACTCAGTAGATAAGCTTCAGTATGAAAATTTTACAAAATTAACCGGTATAAAAGTTAATGTAATTAAAGCTAATGCTGATGAATTGATTGAAAGATTAAAAAATGAAGGAGAGAATAGTCCTGCAGACTTATTTATTACTGTAGATGCAGGAAAACTTCAAAAAGCAGCAGATTTAGATTTACTTCAAAAAATATCTAGTTCTAAAATAAATAATAATGTATCGGATGATTTAAAAGATCAAAATGGATTTTGGATTCCAATAACTTATAGAGCTAGAATACTTGTGTATAGTAACGATAGAGTTAAAGAAAGTGATTTAACTACTTATGAAGATCTAGTAAATGAAAAATGGAAAGGAAGAATTCTAGTTAGATCTTCTTCAAACGCTTATAATCAGGCTTTAATGTCTTCAATTGTAGCAAACCTGGGAAGTGATGCTGCTTCTGATTGGTCAGAGGGTATAGTTAAAAATTTTGCTAGAGATCCAAAAGGAAGTGATAGAGATCAAGTTAAAGCTATTGCTGCCGGTCAAGGTGACATAGCTATTGTAAATTCCTATTATATTGGGCTCCTTTTATCTTCTGAAAAAGAGGAGGAATTAAATGCTGGAAAATCTGTATCTGTATTTTTTCCAAATCAAGGTAATGGTCAAAGAGGAAGTCATATAAATGTCTCTGGAATTGGTATGACTAAAAATTCTCCAAATAAGGATAACGCTATTAAATTAATGGAATACTTAACTAGTGAGGAAGCACAAAATACTTATGTAAATAACAGTTATGAATATGCGGCTAACCCAAATGTTAAACCATCTGATATTGTTCAAAATTGGGGTACCTTTCGAAGAGATAAACTAGACTTAAATATGTTAGGTAAATTCAGAGAAGAAGCTATTCGTATTTTTGATAAAACAGGTTGGAAATAAAAAAAATATTTTTTTTTGAAAATAAAAGATGGATTATTGGAAGTATCTTTTTTGCAATTTTATTATTACTTCCAATTTTTACTCTTTTTTATAAACTTTTTTCTTTAGAAGGAAACTCTTTTTATTACTTATGGGATACCATACTTTTAGATTATACTCTTAATACTTTTTATTTAATTGGAATTACTTCTTTTTTTTCCCTTTTATTTGGAATTATTCCTGCTTGGATTATAAGTAATTATAATTTTAAAGGAAGATTTTTATTAGATATTGTATTATATCTTCCACTAGCTATCCCATCTTATATAATGGCATTTACTTATAGTGACATTTTAAGTTATACTGGCCCTATTCAAAGTTTTTTAAGAAAAAATTTTTATGACACTTCCTTAATATTTAATCAAGATTACTTAGAAATTGAAGTTTTAGGAATTATTTTGGCTTTAGCTTTATACCCATATATATATACAGCATCTAGGGTTTCTTTTAGTTTATTAGGAGCTAATTACATAAATATTTCTAAAAATCTAGGTTTATCTACATTTAAAACTTTTGTAAAAGTAATTTTACCATTATCTAGACCTGCAATTTTTTCAGGTTTATTCCTTGTTTTAATGGAGGTTTTAAATGAGTATGGCGCTGTTAAATATTTTGGCGTCAACACCTTTACAACCGGAATATTTAGAACGTGGTTTTCATTAGGAGATATTGGAACAGCTATTCAGCTTTCTATTATATTGTTAATTGTAGTTTTTTTCTTCTTTTATATTGAAAAATATTACAATTCAAAAACTAAATTTTATTATGGAATCAATACTAGAATTCAAACATTGTCTGATTTAAAAGGCAAAAATAAATATTTTGCAATATCTGCTTGTCTTGTTCCATTTTTATTTGGTTTCTTAATTCCATTTGTTTTTATTTTAAATAATGTTTTTGCTTCATTTGAATTAATTGATTTTATGCATTTATTAGAATTAACATTTAATTCAGTTACGGTTTCAACTATATCTGCTTTGTTAATAGTTTTGATTGCACTATTCTTTCTTTTAGTAGAAAAATTCTCCAAATCAAGAGTTAATTATTTTATTAGTCAATCTATTTCCATGGGATATGCAATTCCTGGAGCAGTAATTGGATTGGGTTTAATTATGTTATTCTCTTTTATTGATAATCTGTTTACTTCCTTTACTTTTTTAGGTTCATTTTTTCTTTTAATTTATGCTTATACTATTAGATTTTTAGCTGTTGGAAAATCTCCAATTAAATCAAGTTTAGAAAAACATCCAGACTCATATGATGATACTGCAAAAAATTTAGGTTTAGGCCCACTTAAACTTCTTCAAAAAATTCATTTACCTATCAATAAGTTTGCATTGATAACAGCTTTTATTGTTACTTTTATCGATCTTATGAAAGAGTTGCCTATTACTTTAATTTTAAGACCCTTTAATTTTGATACTTTAGCAACTCAGACTTATGAATTTGCTATTGAAGAAATGATTCCATTATCTGCTATATATTCTTTAATGATTATTGTTATTGGTAGTGTATTTTTATTGATTTTAAAAAATGTAATAAATAAACAGATCAATGTATCTTGAGGTAAAAAATTTAGTCAAATATTACAAAGAGGATTCTCTGATTATTAAGAATTTAAACTTTTCTGTTAAAAAAGGTGAAATAATATCTTTTTTAGGAGAAAGTGGTTCAGGAAAAACAACTTTTTTAAAGTGTATTTCTGGTTTAGAAAAGATTAATTCAGGAATAATTTCACTAAACAACAAGATTTTAAATAATGGAAGTGTTTTTGTAAAACCTCAAGAAAGAAAAATAGGATTCGTATTCCAAGATTATCCTCTTTTTCCTCATTTAAACTTAAAGGAAAATATAACCTTTAATTTAAAAGATAAATACTTTAAGAAATTTGACTATATGATTTCTTTGACCGGTTTGCAGGATTTATTAAATAGGTATCCTCACGAGTTATCTGGAGGAGAACAGCAAAGAGGATGTATTGCAAGGGCACTTATTAGAGAACCCGATTTGTTATTACTAGATGAACCTTTCAGCAATATAGATTCTAATATAAAGCTTTCAATGAGAGATGAGATTTATAAAATTATTAAAGAGACGAAGACAACAACTATTTTAGTTACACATGATATTAATGATTCTTTGAATATAGCTGATAGAATTTTAATATTTAAAGCAGGAGTTTTACAGCAATACGATGATCCAATTAATATGTATTGTGTACCTGCTAATTGTTACTGTGCCAAAATATTAGGAGATTTAAATCAGATTGAAATAGATAATAAAACATATTATATAAGACCAGAAAACATTAAAATTGTAAAGAAATCTAGCAATAAAATTCTTGTTGATAAATGTTTTTTTCAAGGAAAGGAATACAAAATTAAAGGAAAATTAAAAAATAATGATTGGCATTTCTTTTCTGTAAAACCTATTAAAAAAATGGAATATGTCTATATAGATTATAATTCAGATGATCTAATATTTTTTGATTCTTTATGTGCTAATTTCTTTGAGTAGTAGTTCAAAAAAATTTAAATTCATTCTAAACAATCTTTACTTTATTTTTGAAACAAAATTATTATTATGAGTATAAGAACTAATAATACTTGCTTAAACTGTGAAAATCTTATAAATAACTTAACATGCTCTAAACATAATGCGCAAGTTGACATTTTTAATGTATGCGATAGTCATAGTTTCAAGGAAGTTTTTACTAAAGACTCGAATTGTACTAACTGTATATCTTTTCATATGGACTCTTGTGGTCATCCAGAATCAGCTTCTCAAGGAATGTTGTGTTTTGAATGGCAGCCTTCTTTAAGTTAGTGCTTTATCTGTAGTAAAAACTTAAATACTACAAATTTTGTTATATTTGCATGCAATTAATTGTTAAGTTAATTGCTATGAGTAATCTTCAAAATAAATTTACTGGAATTGGATTAACTTATGATGACGTATTATTGGTTCCATCATATTCAGAATTTTTACCAAGTCAAGTAGATTTAAAAACTAAATTCTCCAGAAAAATTAATTTAAATATTCCAATTGTTTCTGCTGCAATGGATACTGTAACTGAAAGTAAGATGGCTATAGCTATGGCTCAAGAGGGTGGTTTAGGGGTTATTCACAAGAGTATGTCTATTGATCTTCAAGCAGAAAAAGTTAAGAAAGTTAAAAGATCTGAGTCAGGAATGATTTTAGATCCAGTTACATTACCTGATACAGCATTAGTTTCACAAGCTAAAAATTGTATGAATGAGTTTAGTATTGGGGGAATACCTATAGTAAATAAAGATCATAATTTAATTGGTATTGTAACAAACAGAGATTTAAGATTTGAAAATGATAATCAAAAACCTTTGTCTAAAATAATGTCTAAAGAAAATCTTATAACTGGAAAGGAAGGGATAACTATGAAAGAGGCAGAAATGATTTTACAAAAACATAAAATTGAGAAATTGCCAATTTTAAATAAAGAAGATAAGTTAATAGGTTTGATTACTTTTAGAGATATTCAAAAAATTTCATTAAAACCAATTTCAAATAAAGATAATTACGGTCGTTTAAAAGTTGCTGCTGCCATTGGAGTATCTAATGATTCTATGGAAAGATGTACAGCATTATGTAAATCAGGAGTTGATGCAATTGTTATAGACACTGCTCATGGTCATTCCAAAGGAGTGATTGATTTATTAAAGAAGGTAAAAAGAAAATTTTCTGATATTGATATTATTGTTGGAAATATAGCTACTAAAGAAGCAGCATCATTTTTAGTTAATGCTGGTGCCGATGGAGTAAAAGTTGGTATAGGTCCTGGCTCGATATGTACTACAAGGGTTATAGCTGGAGTTGGATATCCTCAACTTTCTGCGATTAATGAAGTTTCCAAAGTACTAAAAGGAACAGGTGTATCACTTATAGCAGATGGAGGTATAAAATATACAGGAGATATTACCAAAGCTATTGCAGCAGGAGCGGATTGTGTTATGTTAGGGTCTCTTTTAGCTGGCACAAAAGAATCCCCTGGTGAGACTATTATATATGAAGGCAGAAAATTTAAAACATACAGAGGAATGGGATCAATAGAGGCCATGCAAAAAGGAAGTAAGGATCGTTACTTTCAAGATTTTGTCAATGATTCTAACAAATTGGTTCCTGAAGGTGTAGTTGGAAGAGTTCCATATAAAGGAGATTTACTTGAAAGTATCCATCAATTTATAGGTGGTATAAGATCCGGAATGGGTTATTGTGGAACAAAGAATATTAATGAATTAAAGGAAAAAGCTCAATTTATTCAAATTACTGGTGCGGGCTTACAGGAAAGTCATCCTCATAATGTGATGATAACTAAGGAATCTCCAAATTATTCTAGATAAAATTATTTTGAGTTTAAATAAATCACTTTTTGTATTAATATCTCTTTTATTTTTTATTAAATGTGAATATTTTTCAAACAAACCCCGATTGGCTATAGCTAGAATGCAAGATAAATACTTGTTTTATGAAGATATTCAAGATAATATACCAAGAAATTTATCAATAGAGGATAGTATCATTTATGTGAATAATCAAATCACTAATTGGGCTAAAAAACATATTCTTAATGATAAAGCTTTAATTAATTTAGATTTTGAAGAACAAAAAAATCTTTTGGATTTAGTTGAATCATATAAAAGCGACTTGTTTTCCCATTATTATCAAGAAAAAATGGTTAAAGCGTCTATGGATACCATAATTTTGGATAACGAAATAGAGAATTATTACAATAACAATAATTCAAATTTTAAATTAAATCAGGATTTGGTTAAAGCTAGATATATAAAAATATCTGGAGATAATTATAATATTAAAGATGTTAGAAGCAGATTTAGAAGATTCAATAACGATGATCTTGTTTTTCTTGATTCAATTTCTTTACAGTTTTCATCATTTTCATTAAATGACTCTGTTTGGATCAATAAAGATATTTTCTTTTCTAAATTTCCTGATATTAAGACTTATATTAAGAATAATATTGTAAAAAAAGCTTTATTTTATCAATTAGAAGATTCATTACAATTATATTTGATAAAAATTAATAAATCTGTCTTTAGGAATGATATAGCTCCTTTAGATTACATTAAACCAACTTTAAAACAAATTTTACTCAACAAAAAAAAATTAGAATTTGTTAGTGATTTTGAAAATGATTTAATTGAAGATGCATTACAAAAAAAGGAACTCGAGTTTTATGAAAATAATTAAGAAATATTTTTTTCCATTTTTTATAATTCAATTTGGATTTTTCACATATTCTCAATCTAATTCCACTACTTTAAATAGTGAAAATAGAATTAAGATTGATGGTGTTGCTGCTGTAGTGGGTGATTATGTTATTTTAGAATCAGATGTTGACAAAACATTAATTGATCTCCAATCACAAGGAGTTTCAACCGAAAACATAGGTAGATGTAGTCTACTTGGAAAATTAATGGAAGATAAACTTTATGCTCATCATGCTGAACAAGATAGTTTAGCAGTAGATAACAATCAGATTTATTCATACGTTGACAGAACAATTGATTATTTTGTAGATCAATTAGGTAGTTTAGAAAAAGTCTTGGAGTTTTATAAAAAGAGAGATGAACAATCCTTTAGATCTGAACTTTTTGAAATAAATAAAATAAATCAATTATCTGAGAAGATGCAGTCAAAGATAGTTGATGAGATAGAGATAACTCCTGAAGAAGTGCGTCAATTTTTTAATTCAATTCCAAAATATGAAAGACCAGTTTTTGGAGCAGAACTTGAAATTGCTCAAATAGTAATTAAGCCTAAGGTGTCTGAAGAAGATGATCAAAAAATTGTAAAGAGATTAGAAACTATCAGGAATGATGTTGTTGTTAATGGCTCTTCATTTGCTACAAAAGCTATTTTATATTCTCAGGATCCTGGTTCTAGAGCAACTGGAGGTAAATATACTCTAAACAGGAATCGTCCCCAGATGGTTAAAGAATTTAGAGATGCTGCTTATAGACTAAGAGAAGGAGAGATTTCGGCTCCTTTTAAAACAGAATTTGGGTGGCATATCGTAAAAGTAGAAAGAATTAGAGGTCAAGAGGTTGATGTGAGGCATATTTTTTTAATCCCTGAAGTAACAAATGATGCTTTACTTGAAGCAAAAAGAAAGATAGATATTATTAGAAAGAGAATAGTAGATGGCGAATTAACTTTTGAAGAAGCTGCAAAATCTTCATCTGATGAAGAAGAAACAAGAAATAATGGTGGTGTTTTAATAAATCCGACAACAGGGGATACAAGATTTGAACTTACTAAAATGGACCCTGTTTTATACGGACAAGCCCAAAAATTAAAAGACAATGAAGTTTCAGCACCTTTACTTGAAGAAGATAATAGAGGAATTAAAAAATATAAAATTATTAAAGTAAGCAATAGGTTTGATGAACATATTGCTGATTATTCTCAAGATTATATTAAAATTAAAGAGTTAGCGTTAAGAGAAAAGCAATTAAAAAAAGTCCAAAATTGGATGATTGAGAAAATTGAAGAAACATATATTAATATTAATCAAGACAATAAGGATTGTAACTTTACTAACAAATGGGTAAAAAATTAATTTCTTTTTTAATTTCAACCAGATTTACTGCAATTTTATTCATTTTATTCCCTCTATCTATGGGAATAGGGACTTTTGTAGAAAGTTACTATAATACAACAACAGCTAGAATATTGATATACAACTCTTGGTGGTTTGAATTGATGATGATTTTTTTTGTTATAAATTTTGGATTTAATATTAAAAGATATAACCTATTTAGTTTTAAAAAATGGCCAGTATTACTTTTACATATCTCATGGATTCTTATAATACTTGGTGCAGGAATCACTAGATATATAGGTTTTGAAGGTGTAATGCCCATTAGAGAAAACACTTCATCTAATACATTTTTATCTGAAAAAACTTTCTTAACTGTTTATGTTGATGGTGAAATGAATGGTCAAACTATAAGAAAATCTTTAGAAGATGATTTGTTAATTTCTGAAAAAACAAAAAATTACTTTAATTGGAATTATGATTTTAATGATCAAGATTTTTCAATTGAATACATTGATTTTTTAGAAAATGTCAAAGAGGATTTAGTCCAGGATTTAAATGGTGAAGATTATTTAAAAATTGTTGAAGCTAGTGGTGGTAATAGACATGATCATTATCTAAAATCAGGTCAAGTTACAAGTATTCATAATATTCTATTTGCCCTTAACAATGACACAAAGGGTGCTATTAATATAAATTTTATAGATGGAAAGTTATTTATAAATAGTCCATTTGAAGGTAATTATATGAGAATGTCAGATCAAATGCAAGGAGATTTGATTATAAACTCTAATCAACCATTGATTTTAAGATCATTGTATAATGCTGCTGGTTTACAGTTTGTTTTTCCAGAAAATATTATAAATGGAAAATTTCAAATAATAAAATCTGACGATGAAGTTACTCAACAGGATGGATTATTTGTAAAAATTTCTACAAATGGAGAATCTCAAGTAGTAGGTTTGCTGGGGGGAAAAGGAATTGTAAATCAACCTAAAAAAGTTAAAGTAGGAAATTTAGATTTTTCTTTAAAATATGGTTCTTTAGAAAAGCCTCTTCCTTTTGAAATAAAACTTAATGATTTTATAGCAGAAAAATATCCTGGAACTGAGAAAAGTTATAGCAGTTTTATGAGTAAAGTAACGGTAATTGATGATACTATTTTTGATTATGATATATATATGAATAATATTCTAAATCATAGGGGATATAGATTTTTTCAAGCTTCTTTTGATCCAGATGAAAAAGGAACAGTTTTATCAGTAAACCATGATTATTTTGGTACTCTTATTACATATATAGGATATTTTCTTCTTTATATTGGATTATTAGGAATAATGTTTTTTGGTAAAACTCGTTTTAAAGATTTAACTATTAAGTTGGAGAAGGTTAAAATAAAAAAAGATGCTATAACGATGATTATAATGATTCTTTGTTCAACAGCTTTTTATGCTCAAAATGACCATCAGCATATTGAAACTGTATTAAATCAAAACGATTCTTTAATTATAAATAGACCTGTGAGTGTAGAACATGCTGCTGATTTTGGTAGTCTTGTTATTCAAGATTCCGGAGGTCGTATGAAACCTTTAAATACTTTTGCTTCAGAAGTTTTAAGAAAAGTAAGCAAGTCAGATACTTATAAAGAATTGAATGCTGATCAAGTTCTGATTTCAATTACGAAAAATCCTCTTGTTTGGTATAATGTTCCTTTTATTTATTTGAAAAGAGGAAATGATAGTATAAGGAAGATAGCAGGTAGAAATAAAAAAGAGAAATACGCTTCTTTTGTTGATTTTTTTGATGATGATGGCAATTATAAAATTTCTTCTCAACTAGAAGAATCTTATAAAGCTTCTTTGCCTAATCAATTTCAAAAAGATTTCATTGAATTAGATAGAAGGGTTAATTTACTTTTTTCTGCTTTTGAAGGAAAAATATTACGAATTTTTCCTATCCCAAATCATTCTAATAATAAATGGGTTTCTTTTTCTGATATTCAACCAAATGATTTTAATGGTGTTGATTCTTTGTATGTAAAAAATGTTTTGCCACTTTATTTTGGGTCTTTAGAAAATGATATAGAAACAGGAGATTATAATAATTCAACAAAACTTCTTGAGAGTATCAAAGGTTTTCAAACAAAATATGGATCTGATGTTCTGCCTTCAGAAGATAAAATAAAAGCAGAAATACTTTATAATAAGTATGACGTTTTTAAAAAACTTTTTAGTTGGTATATGTATGTAGGAACTCTAATGTTTACATTCCTTATTTTTCAAATTTTTAATGAAAATAAATACATAAAATTTCTTATAAAAGTATCTAAATATACTATTGTTGGATTATTTGTTTTACACACAATTGGACTTTTAGCTAGAGCTTATGTTTCAGGCCACGCTCCATGGAGTGATGCATATGAATCTATGATTTATGTTGCTTGGGCTACAGTTGGTATGGGGCTTGCTTTTTCTAGAAAATCTAATCTTACAATTGCAGCAACTTCATTTGTATCTTCAATGATTTTAATGATAGCTCATTGGAATTGGATGGATCCTGAAATAGCAAATTTAGTTCCTGTTCTGGATAGTTATTGGTTAATGATTCATGTTTCTGTCATTGTAGGAAGTTATGGTCCCTTTACTTTAGGAATGATTTTAGGAATTGTTTCTTTAATTCTTATAATTATAACAAATGAAAAAAATAAAAAGAAGATTAAATTAAACTTAGAAGAGTTAACAATAATTAATGAGCTTTCTTTGACTGTAGGTTTAATTATGTTAACTATAGGAAATTTTCTTGGTGGACAATGGGCTAATGAAAGCTGGGGAAGATATTGGGGATGGGATCCAAAAGAAACATGGGCTTTAATTAGTATCATGATTTATGCTTTTGTATTACATATGAGATTAATTCCAGGATTAAAGGGAAAATGGATGTTTAATATAATGTCTATTATAGCTTTTTCTTCAATTATGATGACTTATTTTGGAGTTAATTTTTATTTAACTGGGTTACATTCATATGCTAGTGGAGATAAGGTCATAACACCTGATTTTGTTTACTACTCAGGAGCATTTGTTTTTCTATTAGGTTTCTTTTCATATTTTAAGTATAATAAATATTTTAAATAGTGAATTTTATTAATACAAGAAGCGTCGCAAGAAATTCAAAAAAAGTATTATAACTGAATGGGCGCCTTATTTTTAGTTCGGGATTATGTATTTTTGGTGAAGCATTAACACTTAAGAATAGAGGAGAGGCATGGTTTTTGTTAGGAACTATTGCATTAATATTAATTAATTCTGGAATTTGTCTAATGATTGGTGCTAATTTAAAAAAATGAATAAAAGAACTTTAGATTTACTTTTTTATAGAAATATGAAAAAAATTATTTGTTTTATTTTTGTTTTTATTACTTCTTTTCAATTATTCTCTCAGATAGAAAATTCTAAAAGAAAAATTGAACTTTTACCACCCCTTTCATCAACTTTAAAAAATCTACAGATTAATCCAAATAATCCAGATTATTTTTCAATTTCAAAAAAATCTGAATCTAAGAAAGAGAGTAATAAATCTGTTTTTGAATCAGAGACCTTTCTAGATCCTGGTGATATATATCTAAAAAAAATCCAGAAAGAAAAACAAAGACAACCAAATAATTATAGTAAAGGCTCTTATTTAGGAGATGTTAGAACAAATTCAAAATATGTGAATATTATTTGTAGGGATTTTGAATATGTAGATGGAGATAGAGTTCGTATTTTAGTTAATGATTCAATAGTTATTGATAACCTAATGTTAGATTCTACTTTTTCAGGTTTTAAGCTTCCTTTAATTTCAGGTTTTAATAAAATTGATTTTACTGCTTTAAATCAAGGAAGTACAGGGCCTAATACAGCAGAGTTAAGGGTTTTTGACGATAAAAATCAAATGATCTCTTCTAATCAATGGAATCTTGCTACTGGAGGTACAGCTACATTTATTGTTGTAAAGTAATAGCAAGCAATTAACATTCTTATAAGTATGTTATGAGGTATTTTTATTATATTGCACCATATTTTAAAAAATAATTATGAAAAAAATAACATTTATTTTAGGCGCACTTATAACATTTTCTGTTAGTGCACAGAAAAAGAAAAATGGAACTGTATATATTGATCATCCAGCTATTGATTTAGTTGAGTCATTCCACAAAGCTTGGATTGATGGAGATATTGAAAAAGCAGCTTCGTATTTACATGATGATTTCAAAATTTTTAATGCCACAAGTGAAAATAAAGACGCAAAGGGTTCAAATAAGGATGCTATGATTGCAAATATGAGCTGGTGGATAAATAATTCTGATTATTTAAGATTGGAAACATCACAAGGAGCTTATCCTGATGCTATTGAATATAAAAAAGGAGATCAACTATGGGTTCAAACATGGGATCATCTTTATGCAGTTAATAAGCAAACTGGTGTTAAATTTGATTCTCCTATACATAGATTATATTTTATTAGTAATGATTCTAAAAAAATACTTAATATTCAAGAATATAATAATGCAAATAGTTTTAGAAGAATCAATCAGTCATGGCCTGGTAAGGACAGAAAAAATGGAACAATATATATTAATCATGAAAACATTAATACTGTAAGAAAGACATTATATTCATTTGTTAATGGAGATTATGAAAAATCATACACTTACTGGCATGAAAATGCAGTTATTAATGATATTAATTCATCAGAATCTATTAGTCTAGAAGATGGCAGAAAAAATAATGAAGAGTTTTTAATGAATTTTACTTTAGATGCTATTGAACAAGTAGGTTATCCTGATTATCTAGAATATGATTTAAATGAAAGTAAAGATGTTCTTTCATGGTGGAATTTTAGAATTACTAGAAAGTCAGATGGTAAGAAAATTATTATGCCTATTCATTATATTCATGGGTTTGATAATGATGGAAAAATTATAAATGCTACAGCATATTACAATGGTTCATTATTAAAATAATTTTAAATAAAAAAGTATTATAAAAAAACCTGCTAATAGCAGGTTTTTTTGTGATTTAAATCTAAACAAATGTTATCATTTCTTCTTCAAGATGTGGTAGTTCATTAAATGATAAAAGGTTAAATTGATTATTTGAAAATAAAAAAGAAGTGAAGGAGGTGTTTCTAATTGAAAAGTTTAGTCCTGCAATTTTTTTCTCATCACTTATTTTTAAAGATTCAGCTGAAATAGAACTTATAGTCCCTCCTGAAGTAAACACACCTATGTTTTGACTCTTTTTAGTATTATCTAAAATTATCTTTAGAGCATTTCTTACATTTTCTCTAAAATCTTTCCAAGGTATTATTCCGTCTACTTTAATTTTATCTTCGACCCATAAATTAAAGAAATATTCAAATCCTAACATTAAGTTTCCATTTTTCTTTTTTGGATCTGATTCAATTTCTTTCCATAATTTTTTTATAAAGGGATCTGAAACTATCATTTTAGGAATTTCTATTTTCATAGCTTCTGTAGCCTGATGTTCGTTTAATCCTTTAAGAATTATAGGCTTAGGAAAAGTCAAATTATTTTCTTTATAAACTTCTGAAACAATTTTACAGGTATGTTGTTGCCTTGTTAATTCCCCAACATATATTTTATCAAATTTATATTTATTAGCTACCAGATACTTTCCTAGCTCTAAAGCTTGTAATTCTCCTTTTTTAGATAGAACATCATAGTTGTCGCTTCCTAATGAAGCCTGTGCATGTCTGAAAAAGTATATCTTACTCATTGGTTTAGAAAAGGTTTTCAATTCTATTTTTTTGAATGGATTGCCATCCGATTTTACACAATATTTCAGCAATCTTATTTAAATCTTTGAATTTTTCATTTGTTGTTAAACCTTTATTGTATCTGTAATATATTTGTTGAACGATTACAGCTATTTTAAAAAGTCCAAACACATAATAGAAAACCAAATTATTTATAGATTCTCCAGTCTCTTTTTCATACATTTTAACAACTTCTAGTCTTGTTGGATTGCCTTCTAATGAAGTAGGATAATCAAAGGCAGTTTTAAGTCCTTTTGGGTCTGATGGCATAGCCCAATAAGCTATAGATGTTCCTAAATCCATTAATGGATCTCCAATGGTACACATTTCCCAATCAAGTATAGAATTAATTTTTGTCCATGATTCTGTACTAAAAACAACATTATCATATTTGTAGTCGTTGTGGATTAAACTATGTTTGTATTGTTTGGGTTGATTATCATTGAGCCAGTTCATTATTAACTCAGCTTCCTTTATATCATCAGTTGCGGCTTTTAAATATTGTTTTCCCCAATTTCTAACTTGTCTTTCGACATAACCCTCTGGTTTTCCAAGATCTGATAGACCTAATTTATTATAATCTAAATAATGTAGCTCTACCATCGTATTTAACCAAGTCTCTGAAATTATTTTATAATCTTTTGCTGGTATAGTTCTTTCTTTTAATTCTCTTGGAGTGATGATTGTTCCATTGACTTTCTCCATAATATAAAATTGAGATCCAATGATGGTATTGTCATTAGAATAAGCATAAACAATAGGCGCTTTATTAAAACCATTATTGAGACCTCTTAGAACTTTATATTCCCTACCCATGTCATGGCCGTAAACAGCACCTTTAGGCGGTTTTCTAATAACATATTCCTTATCCTCTATATTTAATTGATAAGTTAAGTTTGAAAAGCCATTTGAAAACTGTAAAACACTTAAATCACTTTTTATATTAGAAATTAGATTAATTTCTTTTAAAAATTTTTTGAGATTAATTTCATTTAATTCTTCACCTTTTCTAACCTTTTGAATCATCTATGAAATTTAAGCAGTTAAACCTCCGTCAACAGAAATTGCTTGACCTGTTACAAAACTTGCTTCATCTGAGCATAACCATAGCATGGTATTAACCTGCTCCATTACATTTGCGAAACGTTTCATTGGAACATTAGCCTTAAGTTTTTCAGAAATACCTTCTTTTAATTTATCCATAGCCTCTGGATCAAACATTGGAGAAATAGTAAATACAGGACAAATTGCATTTATTCTAATATTGTTTTTAGCATATTCCATAGCAGCAGTTTTTGTAATTCCTATAACTGCATGTTTACTTGCTGAATAAGCAGTTGCATTAGGTAAGCCTCTAATACCAGCTACTGATGATGTATTTAATATTACGCCTTTACCTTGTTTTAACATTATTGGGATTTGGTTTTTTATACAATAAAAAACTCCAGATGAATTTACGGACATAGTATTATCCCATGATTCTATTGAAAGATCAGTTATTTTAGCGAAATCACCACCAACTCCTGCATTATTGATAGCTACATCTAATTTTCCATATTT